>Ga0207028_1017_pt1 | contig 53597 bp, 46 predicted proteins | sample Alteio_BWMinCont_41_FD_153287 | JGI IMG/M metagenome (GOLD analysis project Ga0207028, IMG submission 153287) | Enriched cells from forest soil in Barre Woods Harvard Forest LTER site, Petersham, Massachusetts, United States -... | ecosystem: Environmental > Terrestrial > Soil > Temperate forest >... | reverse complement strand
GTTTTTTTTAGCTATTCGCTTGCGTATTAATTCATTGACAGTTATTTCTACAAAAACAGTTGCAATATGTTCACCATGATGATATCGATTTCCATAATTTACAATAAAATTCCTCTACTAATTTCCAAAGATTGGCTTTTTTATCATCATTACTTTTTTCAGAATATTCTGCTTCAAAGCACAACCTTTCTAAAGTCTACAAACCTTAAAATATAAACACTGTTTTTAGCTGCCATTCAATTAATTGCGACGGAACCCTATTATGCCATGTAGTTGGAAAAAGTTCTTGGCCAAGTCAACTCCTAATGTTACAATGCTCATCTGGGCCTCTATCTGGGAGTTTATTTTATTATGTGCGCTTGTTACAATGTAGCTTCTATATTCTAGGAGATAGGTAAAATGAACAAGGTGTCATTTCTTGGTGCAATTATGAGAATCATTGCGTGTACGCCCAACAAAAATTTTGACATTGATCTTTATAATAAGCAAGTAATAGAGCCTTCTAAAGAAATGAGAAAACTTCTTGAAGAAATTGATGATACGGAACTATCATTCGTTCAAAAGGAGAGGATTTTTCAAACTTTAAAAGAAATTTTAAAAACTAAAATGCTTGACACTTTAGAAATAACATCAATATTGGAAAAGCTTGCCAGAGAATATGACCTAACTAAAATTTTCAATACTACAGAAGTCGAACAATAGAAATTAGTTTATAAATTATTAATCTTCGTTTCATGGTAATGTTTTTTGCCGGCGTTTGCTATTCGTAATAATAGATCTCGAGAAATTGTTTTTGTTTGCCTGCTTAGTTGCTCCAATGTAATATGAGGACCAATCAGTTGTACCATTGTGCCTTCACGAATCTCTGAAGATGGGACATCGGTTACGTCTACCAGGGTGGCATTCATTGAAATGTTCCCTACTATGGGCAGTTTCCAAGAATTTAGTTGGCACCATCCTTTTTGATTGCCCCAAGGATAGCCTTGAGCATATCCTACACCAATCATTGCTATCCTAGAGTCTCTTTTTGTTTTGTATGATAAGCCATAACCAACGAATTGTTCCTTTTTTATTTCATGAAATTGAATAATCCTTGCGAAACTTTGTAAAACCGGCAACATAGGGTTTTTTTTATGTGGAGTTGGCGATATTCCATATATTGCTGCTCCTGGGCGTAGCAACTCGTGGTGAAATTCAGTTCCTTGGAATATTCCGCCTGAATTTGCTAAAGTTGCGGGCAAATTATTAAATTTTTGAATTATTTTTTTAAAATCAGAGTTTTGCTGTTTATTCATTGGGTGATTATATATTTCACTGCATGATAAATGTGACATGAGATATTTAATAGTAAAGCTTATTTTTTCAAAATTTAGATATAATTTTTGGGTTTCATTAGGATCTAATCCTCCTCGATGCATTCCAGTGTCAAACTGAATGACTGCCTCAAGTTTCCTAGAGATTTTTTTACAGAAGCGATCCCATAGTAATACTTGAGCATAATAATTTAAGACAGGTATTAATCTATAGTGGACAAATAATGGCAATGAATTAATGGTTGGCCCATATAAAATGTAAATATTATTATTCTTAGACAATGTTTCTCGTAGTTGCACCCCTTCTTCTAGATTGGATACAAAAAAATCCTTACATCCAACCTCATTTAATGCTGAGGCTATCTCTTTTGCACCTAGTCCATATGCGTTTGATTTCACTACGGCACTACAATTGCCTTTAATATGCCTACTACGTAAAAAGAGATAATTATTTTTTATTGCATTAATATTTACTATATTAATAAAATCATCTTGTATCTTTTCAGTAGTAAGTTTTTGTATACAATCCTCCAAAGATATTAGCTGTTTATCTAAAATCATACGTTACTCATCTATGTTTACAGTGTAACTTACAGTTTCTCATGCTTAATTCCTTTAGATTTTGACGCCAAATAGAATGCAGAACCTTAATAAGGTTCGATCAAAATAGGTCTCTCGCACCATCAAGCTATAATTTCAGTTTAGCGTCATTGACAATATTTTGATAAATAAACACAATGAATAGATTGAGGTTATTATCATAAAAATATGCGAAAAAGTCAAATTATTTGTCAAAATTTATAAGATTAGGTCTCAAATTAGTTACCTGTTTGTAGCACATTCATCGCAATGGAATGGGTAATCTCAAAACTTTGAGTTCCAACTAAAATAAGCACGGCCATTTTAAAATATTAATAGAGATATTCGTTTGTATTTGAAAGGTTGAGAATAGAGTGGTTAGATGGAATCCATGTTGGCAAGGCCTCCCAAATAATTGTTCTGGGATACCCTAAATTTTGCCATAGAATATGCGAAGTACGGGGAGTTATTGGATACATAGTAAAACTTAGTGCCTTCAATGCAAGCAGACCAATTGCTACACTTGTCCTATATTCATCGGTATGTCTATATTCGGCTTTGTTTTGGATTTCATTGGTGACAAAATCAAGAGTATTTTTCAATATATTACAGATACAATTTGTAGCTAATTGAAGCGAAAAAGATTCTGGACAATAATGAGCACTTATCTCTCCCGTATACTCACAAAGTTTTTTGTAAAATTTTATATGGTTATTTTCCCATAAACCGGTTACGGGAGCTTTTCCTGAAAATGTCTCTTTTATGGCAGTATTTAGAATAGCACAGCACGCACCAAGATCTGTTTTAAATTTATCAATAAAACTGTTGAATTCCCTATGTGAAAAACTCGATTTGTTATTTTCTGGGCTAGTATGAGAAAGAAATAACCGCATGGCATCGGAAGAATGGCTCTTCAGGAAGTCTTTAGCCCAGATAAGATGATTTCTGCTGGTTGAAAACTTCAGGCCTTCCAGACAGTAAAATTGGTTTAAATATAAGGAACTTGCAGTTTTTAAATCTTTTTCCATTGCGTAGTAAGTTGCAGGAAATAGAAAGCAATTAAAAAAACTATTGTCGAAACCAAAACTATAAAGTACAGTGGAGTCACTTGCGGTCCAAAATTCTAGCCCAGAGTTAATTGAGGGTGGTCTTTTTTCTTCTATAAAAGCATTTGTACTTGCTAAGTGTCCTAGTCCCATTTCAAACCAAACAGATATTATATGTCCTTTGAGCTCAGGAATAGGACATGGTATGCCCCAATTAGAAAGATGGCTAACCGGCACGTCAGGCAAGGGGGTTTGTAGAAGATCGGAACAAAATTTACGTAATTTTTCAGACATGTTAGTATTTTTGTGATAATCAATAAGTTTTTTAGTATAAGGTGTGAGTTTAAAATAAGCTCTAGGTATATTTTTGTAAATTGGGATACTGTTGCAAATTGAACATTTTGGATCTAATAAGTCTGCACAATCATTAATTTTCCCACACGCTTCACAAAAATTCCCACTTGTTTTTAACAAACAATGTGGGCAGAATCCAAATACATACACTTCATAAAGATATTGATCGCAATTTTTGCAGAATAAAGAAGGAGAATCCTCTTTAATAAAAATTTTTCCACTTTTCCACAAAGACGTTATTTCTTCCTGAATATAGTCGAAGTAACTAGATGAGATTTTGGGTTTTGCAAAATAAGAAAGGTCTATATCAGCTTGGTCTAATGTTGATTTAATTTGGTCGCCATAATAATCCGCAGTGTACTCTGGTGACCAGCTTAAAGTTTTTCCTTTGTGTGCCGTGTAACTCTGATGGTCATCTTGTCCTGTTAAATGAAAAGCTGTTAGACCATTAATTATTAAAAACCTTCTAATAACATCCGCTCTTAGATAGGGTCCTGCAATGTGGCCCAGATGCAGATCACCATTAGGAGTAGGGGGTGTGGAAATGATCAAATATTTTTTATAGGCGAATTTTTGGTTTATTATTGGTATTGTTTTATTTGCTTCAGCAAGATCTTCAATTACTATACTGAGGATCAAAAGTTCTTCTTCAGCACTCTCATTTTTAATGGAATGATCTTCAAAGGGTTTTAGAGTAATGAATGTTCCAGGAGCAATAGGATTCACCTTGTTTCCACAATGAATACTTCCTTTTCCTTTAACAACAATAAGACATTCAGCTTCATGATGTTGATGACGTATACTCGATGACATTGGACGCGCGACTAACCATGTAAAAAAAACAGGACCGGATAGGTTAAGCCCATTATTAATTTTTTTTACTAACAAGTTATATTTTTCGTATAAATCATTTGGATTGAGGGTATTAATTTCCATAGCTTATATTCCCAAATGATTGAGTGCCCTAATAGCTATTGCTGGAGCAAGTCTAAATCCAGAACCAGAACCTGCTGTTGCAATTACAGCGTTAGGATAAACAGGATTTCGTTGGATAATGGGAGTCCAATCTGGACTATAGGCGTCACAAAAAACACGTCCCCCATGGCATTTATTTACTAAATTGGGGAGATATTTTCTTAAGATAGACACACCGATTTCTTTCTCCTCTGGTGTAATAACGAATGCATTGGAATCAGGATGAATGTCCCAAGATAAAATTGTAAAACTGAAAATCAATCGATTAAGAGTCACTAAAGGAAGCAAAAAAGCATCTTCATCAAAAAAAAACAAAGCTGGACAGTCTTGCTCTGTTGGCTCTTCTATGTGGAGTGATATTATTTTTTTTGTACGCAATTTTGTTTCTTCAAACAAACCTAGGCCATTAGTAGCTGACCATGGCCCAGTTGCCAATAGTAATTTATTAGTTTTTATGGTGTTTTGATCGGACAAATGCAGATTAAATGAAGACTTCTGTGTTTCTACTCTTTCAACATTTAGACCCTCCCAAATTGTGCAATTATGTTGTTTTTTGATCAATTCCGCAAGCTTTTCAGTGGTTGCTTGAGGCTTATAATAATTACAATATCCACCAGTAATGAATACATGCTCTTTTTTAGCTAAGAGAGTTGTTTTGTTAAATACAAGAGTTTTTTCATCAGTTTGAAAATTATTTTGAACGAATCCATTTAGTACACGTTCTGTATTTTTTTTTGAAACAATACCATAAAGAGGCAAAGTACATCTTAAATTTTGTAGATGTGTATCTAATTGTTGCCAAAGTAGTAGGCTTTCTATAGCCATTTCTTTCTTTGCTTTGGTGTGACCGAAAGGATAATCAAATCCAATTGAATGCCGGGTTGTGCCGCCGCCGATAAATCCACGATCAACAAGCAGTACCAGCATATTTGGATTTCTTTTTACTGCGTAAAATGCAGCCAATGTCCCCATAATCCCAGAACCTATTATGGTCAAATCAAAGTGCATTCAAGTTTCTCCTTCTAACTAAGAGTTCATTAACTCCATCATCAAGGGATTATCTTTTCAATAGCAGCGTACCATGCTTATTTTATTTTTTCTAGATATTATTATATTCATATAATATACTGTCATGCAGTCGCATTCCGAAAGGTTGCATTTAAGAAACTTAGGTGAGTAACTACAGAGTTTATGATGGGGCACTCTTTGATATATGACGTTATTGGTATTGGGTTTGGTCCTGCAAATCTTGCTTTGGCGGCAGCTATTAGTGATAGTGGGCGTTCATTAAGCAGTTTGTTTTTAGAGTGCAAGAATGCTTTTTCTTGGCATCCTGGAATGTTATTCAAAGATGCTACAATGCAGACCTCATTTTTAAAAGATCTTGTTACTATTAATAATCCTCAAAGTAGATTTTCATTTTTAAATTTTTTACTAGTACAAGGAAGATTAAATGAGTTTATATCTATGCGAAGATTATTTCCCACTAGGGTTGAATTTAATCAATATTTTAAATGGGTTGCGGAACAACTTAATGACAATGTATTATACAATACGGAGGTTCTAAAAATTGTTCCATTTCGATCGAATGGGGCTGGTAATATTGATACCATAGAGGTGCAAACTATTGATTTAACGAGTGGAGTTCAATCATCATATTTAGCAAAGAACGTTGTACTTGGATTGGGAATGACCCCGAACTTTACAATAGATGGTGAAAAATATTCTCAAAAAATGTTTCATTCTAGCCATTTTTTACAAAAAATGGAAGAATTTTTTTATGAAAAAGGAAAATCTTATCGGTTTGTAGTAATTGGTTCAGGGCAGAGCGCAGCAGAAGCCACGTATTATTTACTTGCTAATTATCCAGCGTCTAAAGTAGATGTTATATCTAGGGGTTTTATATTTAAGTCCATTGATGATAACCCCTTTGTTAACGAATTGTATTCGGGTAGATACGCTGAATTTTTCTTTGGGTTAGATATGGATTCAAAGGATTTTCTATTAAATTCCCTTGAAAACACAAATTATTCGGTTGTTGATATAGATTTGATAAATAAAATTTTCTCAATAAAATACGATGATTTCATTTCCCAAAACCAAAGGCTATCATGTCATTCTTTCTCAAAAATTGAAGAAATTTATAGTGAGAAAAACGAAACTTATGTGAGGCTGGTTAATAATGTGACAAAAGCCCCGGAAACTTTAAAAGCAGATATCGTTTGTTTTTGTACAGGCTTTAATAATGCTGGAATAAAAAAAATACTAGAAGATCTTAATCCATATCTTAAAAGCGATTTCGGAGAAAGTTATTTAATGAACTCTAGTTATCGAATGGATCTTTCCTCTTCTGTGAGTGCCGGTATTTTTTTGCAGGGGTATTCAAATAAGAGTTACGGTTTTACAGAGGGAACAATTGCTGATCTTGCCACTCGTTCACAGTTGATATTGCAAAATATCTTCAAAACTTTACATTCCGAGTCTAACATAGATGCCAGCGTTGATGAAAGCGTAGTCGCATAATTTTTACAGGCCAAAAAAATTTACTTTCCTTTGGTGTTGTAAGATTGGTTGTTTGACGCGGGTTGTTTTCAATTTGATCTTGAGTTTCTCTCTAATGTTCTAGAATTTTTTTTATCTCCATTGTGACTAAACATTGTTTACCCGTGTGTTTGCTATCTTTGGTTTCTAAAGGTAAATCTTCGATCACAAAGCTCATTAAATTTTTTGGAAGTTAATTTCAAAATACGGATTAAAATTCCTTTAAATTTTTACTGAAATAAAATACTCGCTGGAAATTGCTACTGTCACGTTCTCTTTTTTTAAAGCCAAAATATCTTTTTATATTTGCCCCATGAATTGTGTAGTCAAAATCTTTTGAATTAAAAGCGGCGCCGGCTTTCTGTATTATCGTTCTATCGAAAGCGTATTTCCATGCAGTTGCTTTATCGTTTCCCTGGAACCCCCATCAAGTAACTCTGGACTTACCTTTGGTAATTAAATTTACGCGCGACAATATTGTCATGTTCCATGTGGCATTATTTTTTTTCGACTTATAAACAAGCCAGACATCTGATAGTGATTTCTGTGAATTTATTCTGAATTTTTCTAAACAAACAAAACGCTCATTGTTTCTTATTAAGATGGGCGTGGATATAGGAAATAGTTCAAAATTATAATCAATTATGGATTTAATCATGTTGGTGGCTAAAAGTATTATTAAAACGTTGTACAAATGTGAGTGCAGACCTCTGCGCAACGTAATATGCTAACATAAACCCACTCCTAATGTAAATTTCATGAAAAATGAAATTAGTTAACTTGCTATTTCATATATTTGGCATAGAGTCGAAATTAAAGCACCATGAAATATTGCTTTTAGACTAACCAGGATTCAAACATTTCGAAAGGTCGTGATTTCGAAATTTAACAACGGATTTCATCAGTCTAATTCGAATCCAGAAATGGGCCTGAAGGATTGTTAATAACCCAACTATAACCTGTTCAGATCTTAATCGTTGAAAGTATTGTATGATCTATGCCAACATACCGTTAGAAACAAACCACCACTTTAGGCCCTATGACCCATTGGACAGGAGTCCATCTTGACTTGTAAAAACATTAGGGGTTAAGATTCAGAGTTAAAGTTATTTTTTAGTTTAAAACCCCATCTTCCAATTGATAGGTGACTTAGGGGTGTATTTCTGGGAAACTGAGAAGTACGAAGAGTTAGGAATATGGAAGCTAAATTTGTAGAATATAGTATTTGCTCCGTTAAAAAGGTGTGCTGGTTTTTTGTCATTCTAAGTTTGTGTATTAATATGCTTGCTATGGATGTCTATTTACCTGCTATGCCATCCATAATATCAGAATTTAATACCTCTCCTTACATGATGAAATTAATCTTTATTGTAAATTTTATTGAATTTAGCCTGTCTGCATTAATTTTTGGTGCCGTGGCGGATATAATGGGAAGAAAACCAGCGATTCTAATTGCCTTGCTCCTTGCTCTATTAGGTCAGTTTTTATGTGTATTCTCTCATACTGGTTGGAGTTTATTTTCTGCCAGATTTATTCAATATGCGGGGGCTGGCGCTTTAAGTAGCATGTTGATTACGTTAATTTGTGATACCACGGAGGGTGCTCGAAGAATAAAAGCCATCGCTATGTTTGAGTTGGCTTTGCCTATTGCAATTATTTTGGGTCCTTCTGTGGGTGTTGGATTATTGAATTTTATTGGTTGGCGTGGGACTTTTATGTCTTTTACCATGGTACAGTTAGTTTGTTTCTTGGGGGCTTGTTTCACTTTAAATGAAACTTTGAAGTCAAATAAAACAGTCCGAATTAAAGACAGCATTTATGGCATGAGTGGTCTGTTAAAAAATCCTATAGTTTCTATCATTATTGCCATTTTAGGCATAACGGAAGGTGGTTTCATGATTTATACTATTTTAGCCTCTTTTTTCTATACTCAGGTTTTTGGTTTAAATATAGTATCTTACGGAAAGTATCAAACAGCTGTGGTAGTTTTCTTTTTGTTGGGGTTATTTACTTATCGTTTTATGATTAATTTGGCAACACCTTCAAAAATTTTCAACTTTAGCATGTTTTTCTACGCGTTATTTGGGATACTGCTATTATGTTTTTTTAGACAAATTATTATTCCTACCCCCGTGATTTTTTGTTGCTCAATGTTAGTAATGAATTTTATTTGTGGATTAATCAGTCCAAGTGGAAATACTATTGCTTTGCAGTATATTAATAATCGATTAATTGGATCTTGTGCTGCTACAATAACTTCTACTATTAACCTTATAGTGGGTGCAACCATGCTGTGGGGGGTTTATATTATAAACGAAGAGTCGTTGGTTAGCTTCTTCAAATATATGCTAGTTTTGGTAGTTTTCTGTGTTTTTTTATGGGGGGCATTTATGATGCAAAATATTTTGAAGAAAGAAGTTATCATAGCAACTTAACTTTGTGAGATAATTTATATGGCTTTTTTAAATAATAAAAACCCATGGTTAGTTATATTAAATCAACCTGATATGATTCGCTGCGTTTTAATTTGTTGTCACTATGGTGGGGGGAGTGCAGCTGCGTTTCGTGGTTGGGAAAAAGATTTGCCGAAAGGGGTTCTTTTGATAGGTATACAGCTCCCTGGGCGTGAATCAAGGTTCTCCGAGACTCTTATATCATCATTATCTTTAATTGTTGAACAACTATCTAACGCGCTTTCCCCTTTTATTAATATTCCATACATTTTGTTTGGTCACAGTATTGGTGGGTTAATATGCTTCGAATTAACTCGCGCTTTAAGAAAATTTTCTTTGCCATTGCCAAATTGTCTTATAATTTCGGCCACGAATGCACCGCAAAAACTTATAGTACGAGAACATATCAGTGACAAATCTGATGAGGAGTTTATTAATTGTTTGCGTTTGTACAATGGATTACCAGATGAATTAATTGTTGACCCGCAGATGATGTCCATATTTATGCCTATGTTAAGGGCAGATCTACAAATCTTAGAAACCTATCAATATGAAGAAAAAACGCCTTTAAATTGTAAATTGGTAGTTTTAGGAGGTTTAAATGATCCTACTGTACCTCTAGAAGACATTGCAGCTTGGAGTATACATACAAATTTTTCATGTAATATACGTTTATTTCCTGGTAATCATTTCTTTATCAAAAGCCATAAAAAAGAGGTTCTGGCTTATTTATCGGAGGTAATTCAAAGTCAACTGTCAATGGAATTTTGTAATGTCAAAATATGATGATGCGGTTAAAAAATATTTTCCACTGTCGTCGAGTCAACTTCGATATTGGTCAGTAAATCCAGCGACATGCGAGGCGATACTTTCCAATATCTCGTTAGGAGTTAAGTTGAGGGGACGTCTCGATTTAGATAAATTATATGCTGCTTTAAAAGTTTTAGTTGAAATAGAACCAATATTACGTATAAAAGTAGACGAAAAACAAGGAAACCCTAGACAATGTATAGAGTCAATAATAGGATATCCTATTCCTTATCAAACAGTTGACCTGCAGTCTTCTGAAGCTTCAACTTTATTAGAAATAATAATTTCTGAACATCTCGCGCAGCCATTCAATTTTGATTCATTATGGAAGTTTATAGTGATTCAATTACCTGATAACTGCTATCATTTGGTTTTGATTATGCATCGTCTTATAGCAGATAATACCACATTAGAAAGTTTTTACCATAAACTTTCTAATCTATATTTAGATAATGTTCATAATAAGGATTCGCATTTTTCTATCCCTTCATTTTTAGAGTTTGCTAGTGTTCAGAGTGAAAATGCAAAATTGGATAGTTCCAAAGAAGCAGAAACTTATTGGAATAGACAACTAAATAGCGATTTACCAATACTTGATCTTCCTTATGATGAGAAACCGCTTGTAGATGGTTCGTACAAAGGGAGGACGCAGATTAGAGTTCTAAAGAAAAATCAGCTTGATAAAATTAAAAGTATATCGACGGCTTTTAAAACAACTTACGGTGTCTTTTTGATCGCGGCTTTTTATGTTTTATTATATAGAATTACATCACAAAAAGATTTTATTATTATGGGGACATTTCCTGGTCGAGAGAAGTTAAAATCGGAATCTTTTGGATATTACGACAACGCTATCCCCATGAGGTTCAGAGAAATTGGATTTGACTGCTTTAAAGATTTGTTGATATCAATTGACGAAATAGTTTCTGATTCTTTGGATCACCGTTATTATTCTTTCGAGAAAATGCATCCTTTTAACAAGTCTGGCAAAAAGTCACAAAAATCGGTTTTATCAACACATTTTAGAATTTGTAATGACTTTGGAAGCTCAAAAAAATTATTTGGGATCTTTGATTCTCAGTTTATAGAACACTGGCATTTGCGCAAGGTATCAGAGTTTGACTTGCTTCTCCAATCTCGAGAGCTTGATGGGGAACTTCAGATTAGTTTCGATTATAATTCTGAATGTTTAGATGAAAAAACCATCGAGAGATTTTTTTACGCATATGAACAAATAATTGCAGCGATGTCTAATAATATATCAACATCCATTAATGACGTTGATATCATATCATATGCAGATCGAAAATTTTTGTTAGAAGATTGCCAAGGTCTTATTGAAAAATATCCAGACTGTAATAGTTATCTTGAATTGTTTGAGAAACAAGTATCTAATAACCCACAAGCAATAGCTGTTAAATGGAATAATGAAAGCCTAACTTACGATGCTTTGAATAAGAAAGCGAACAGAATTGCAAACTATTTGAGACAGCTAGGTGTAGCATCCAATCAATTAGTGGGGCTTTCTCATCCTAGAACACCTGATATGATTGTTTCATTAATTGCAATCTTAAAAGCTGGTGGTGCCTATGTTCCTTTAGACTATCGGTATCCGTTAGAGCGCCTTACCTATATTATTAGAGAAGCAAAAATTAAGATTGTTATTAGCACTAAATCTGTCGCTAACAATCTACCAATTTCTCAAGACCTTGAATTATTATTGATTGATGATCTTTCTAGTGAATTGGAGATGCTACCAGAACAAAACCTTATTACTATTAATAAGCCAAATGATTTGGCATATACTATTTTTACCTCCGGTTCAACTGGGAATCCAAAGGGAGTTCCTATAAGTCATATAAGTTTAATCAACTTAATGTTTTGGGGTAGGGAGTATTTTTCCGCAGAAGAATTTTCAGGTTTTTTTTCAGGGAGCTCTGTTGGGTTTGATGCATCAGTATTCGAATTGTTAACCCCTCTTGCATGGGGCGGTACAATCATTCTAGCAGAAAATATACTCCATTTTGGTGAACTTCCTAATTATTCTGAAGTTGTAGTATTAACTGGGACGCCTTCTGGAATCGCTAGTATACTACGTGCCAAAGTTTCTTTACCAAAATCGTTAAAAACAGTAGTATTGTTGGGGGAAGGGGTGCCGAGAGATCTCGTGGAAAGTCTTTACCAATTCCCACATATTCAAAGGGTAGTTAATGCATATGGATTAACTGAGATCACAGTTCATTCTATTGTAACTACGCTTAAAAAGAATTTAAGAGTCGTGCCTATTGGCAAACCCCTACCTAATACACGTGTTTTTATCCTTGATTCGAATAGAAAACTTGTTCCACCCGGGATAATCGGTGAAATTTATATTGGTGGTGTTGGATTAAGCCAGGGATTTCTTAATAGACCGGATTTAACTTCTGAGCGGTTTTTTGATGATCCGTTTGATACTCATGCTAAAGGTAGACTTTATAAAACTGGTGATTTAGGGAGATATAATAATGAAGGTGAAGTAGAATATTTTGGGCGGAATGACTTTCAAATAAAAATACGTGGCTATCGTCTCGAGCTTGAAGAAATTGAAACAATTCTTAGAACTCATCTTGCGATAGATGAATGTGTGGTCTCAGTTCAGAAAGATAATAGAAACGAGAACAGATTAGTGGCTTACTTTACCTCATTAATAAGGGTTCCCAGTAATGATGAGCTAAAGGATTTTTTAGGAAAAAAGCTTCCGGATTTTATGATTCCTAATGATTTTATTTTGGTTAATGATATTCCTAAAAGTTTTAATGGTAAAGTTGATCGAAAAAGTTTTTGTTTATCTTCTGTAAAGCAAGGAGAGGAAGAAAATATCTTATCCCTGAAATTACTAGAGGAAGTGGTTTGCAGAGTTTGGAAAGAAATTTTAAAAATTGATTCTTCTATTAGTGAGGAAAGCAATTTTTTTGAATTGGGAGGCTATTCATTATTGATTCCAAAATTACAAGCAGCATTTAAAAAACAATTAGGCATTACAACTCCGGTTGCTGATTTTTTTTACTTTCCAAGTGTAAAAAGTTTTTCTAAAAAATTATATGAAAATAATAAACCCTTGTTAGATATAAAAAAAAATGAAAAGGAATGTTTGATTCAAAAATCAGTTAAGAGCGCTTTGACTTGCAATTCTTTAAAAAATGATATTGCTATCATTGGAGTTGCTTGTAGATTGCCAGAAACAAATACGGCAATGAATTTTTGGCAGCGTGTTTGTGAAGGTAAATCTTTGATTACGAGGGTTCCTGATGAACGTTGGAATTGGCAAAAATTAAAAGATGGTCAATTATCTAAAACTTATGGAGCATTTTTGTCGAACATTGACCAGTTTGATGCCGGATTTTTTCGAATTTCCAAGCCAGAAGCTCGTTGGTTAGATCCACAGCAACGTCTATTGCTTGAAGTAATACATGATATGTTTAGTGATGCGGGATATCAGGCATTTGATTTAACATCACAAGATCGAAAAACTGCAGTTTTTGTAGGCGCTTCATTTTCCGATTACGCGCGTTTAATTGAGCGTTATTCAAATGAAAATGAGCCATATGCTATTTTAAATAATTCATTATCTTTTTTAGCTAATCGTGTTTCATATACATTCGGTTTATGTGGCCCGAGCTTAGCAATTGATACTGGTTGTTCATCTTCTTTGGTCGCTGTCCATTCTGCCGTTGAGTGTTTGCGGCAAGGCAATGTGTCGATGGCAATAGCAAGCGGCGTTTTTCTAATGCTTATCCCCGATAATTTGTCTTCATGGTCTCAAATGGGGATTCTTGCTCGGAATAAAGAGAGTATTGCTTTTGATGTGGGTGCCAATGGTTTTATTCCAGGTGAGGCTGTAGTTAGTGTATTGCTAAAACGATCGGAAGATGCGATTAGAGATGGTGATAATATTTTGGCGATTATTAAGGGAACTGCGGTTAACCAAGATGGGAACAACAAATTTAGCATGACCGCAACTAGCCCTAAAGCACAAACAGAATTGCTTTTAGCCGCGAGTCAAGATGCTGGGGTTTCATTGGATACTATTTCTTTTGTCGAAACTCACGGTACAGGGACTGCTTTAGGGGATGCGGTCGAGTTTCGTGGTTTAGTTGATGCATTTCGAAAGCATACTGGAAAAAGAGGGATTTGCGCTATTGGTGCTGTGAAATCTATTTATGGTCACTCTGGCCCAGCAGCAGGTTTGGTCGGAATGTTGAAATGTATAATGGCACTTCATCATCGTACTTTACCTCCTATGTTATCAAGGCAACCCAATCCTGAGATTGTGTTAGAAGATTCCCCTTTCTATATTAATAGTCAACTAAGAAAATGGGATATGGGGCAATTCCCACGACGTGCTGGAGTTAGTGCATTTGGTTTTGGAGGGACGAATGCGCATGTTATTTTAGAAGAAAGTAGCTATCCTAAGTTGTATAAAGGGATACCATACGCAACTTACAATAATAGAGAACGATATTGGTTCCCTATGCCTCAGTACAATACTTATGATGAAAAATGGTTTTATAAGAAAGTATGGAAACCTATCTCTTTGGAATTTCAGAAGAGGCTAATAAATGGGCCAGTTATTATGTTTTCTGATAAAGAAGGTATTTGCTCTGTAGTAGCTGAAAAACTGTTGGAAAATGCTAAACAGTTAATACAAGTTTTTTCGCATCAAAATATTAACGAAAAGGAATCTGAAAACCAATGGTATATTAATTGTAATTCTGAGCAGAATTTAGAATCTTTTATTGAAAGAATTAATATTCACTCTCATACGGAGCTCACTATTGTGTATGGCTGGGCTTTGAATAATTCTCGCCAGGTTGTTGATAGATTATTCCTACTTTTGAAAGTGATCGGAAAAAAAATATCTACTGTTCTTGGTGAGTTTCGCATTCGATTTGTGATTTTAATGCATGATTTGAAAGACTCGAATGAAAATTATTTGGAAAACCCAATAGTTTTCGGTTCTCAAGGGCTAATTAATGCAGCTCGGCATGAGTTTGCAAATATAGATTTTCAGACATTATATTTTAACGAAGAAGCTTTACTTTTGGAAGATATAGGAAAAATAATTCTTAATGAATTAATGTCTGTCGCATGCCAAAAAGAAATTCTTCATTCGCATAGAAAGCGTTTTGAGTCTGAATTTTCTAGTGTTAATCTAGAAAATGATTTTTCCAATGAATCACTATGTAAAAAAGATGGAGTATACTTAATAAGTGGTGGGCTAATTGGGATTGGGCGTGTAGTGGCTGAATGGTTGTTGCGTGAATATAATGCAAAAGTTATCGTTTTTAGTAGAACAGGTGCGGGTGATAATGATGTCTTATTAAAAGAGTTTCCAAATCAAATATGGTTGACTAAAGCGGATGTTACAAATATTCAATCCATTAATGAGTTGCATAGAGAATCGGTTCACCGCTTCGGAAAAATTGATGGTGTTTTTCATCTTGCAGCAATTACGAAAAATAATCCGATAATAAAAAAGACGCCTGTTGAATTTAATGAGGTTTTTAACGTTAAATCGGAAGGGGCGATAATATTAGATAGCGTTTTGAAAAAAGAGAATTTAGATTTTATGGTGTTATTTTCTTCTGTTGCAGGGCTTTATGGTAATATATTTCAATGTGATTATTCTGCAGCCAACAGTTTTCTGGATGCATTTGCTCATTGGAGAAATACGTTAGGTCGCCGTACTATCAGTATAAGTTGGGGAACTTGGTCAGATATTGGAGCAGCTTTTCGAGCAGCCTCATTGCACTTTAGCGAATGTAATTTTGATCCGGATGGAGGAGGTATTACTGCAAAAATGGGGTTAGAAATGTTGAAGTATGCCATGCGTATAAAAAGCTCCCATATTATTGCTGCCAATATGGAATATTTTGAGGAATTAAATTTTATTCCAGAGAAAACACATTCCGCACTTTACGTAAAAAAGCAGACAACAAATAAAAAGGAACAAATTGAGAATTGGCTCCATGATTTGTTAGCTGAAAAACTTAGCTTGGACAAAGAAGCCATTAGTTTAACACAGCCTTTCTTGGAACTGGGGGTTGACTCTATAATGGCCATGCGGTTGGTAAATTCTATGAATAAAGTATTACAAATACAATTGCCTCGTACTTTGTTTTTTATTCAACCTAATATTCAAGAGCTCTCTGTTTATTTGGGCGATAAATTGACTGGCCAGGAATCAATATTTCAAACATAATTAGCAATGAAAGCACCATCCGATGGATTAAATCATATATACTTGATTTATTTATATGAGCAGTGTGGATTGTATTTTGATATCACAATGAAGACAATATAGGTGAAGTTGAAAGAGAGTCTTTAACAAACATGAGAGAGATACCTTATCGTGAATATTAGTGGAATAGCTTATAGTTTGGGGGAACATTCGTATAGTTACGAAGAGTTGCCTAAATTTCATGAAAAGGTAAATGCTTTTGGCATGCCAAACGATGCAGCTTTATGGGGTTGGGGACAGTATCGACGCACATTGAGAGATCCAGTAGAATTGGCTATAGAAAGTGCTTGTTTAACATTAAACCAGACGAATATTGATTCCACTGAAGTTGACGTAGTAATTTTATGTGCTGCTGCTTCTATTCCGTCAAATATTGCATCTCCAGCAAGTTTTCAGCGTCAACTTTTAGGTGAACTAAATTTGGAAAATAAGCCTTTTTTCGCTTTGACTTTAAATCAATGTGCAACGTTACTTATGGGATTAAAGCTCGCGAGTACACTTGTTAGTTCGGAGAAGTTTCTCAATATTCTCGTTCTTGGGCTTGATGCTATAAGTTCTGAAGAAATGCGATTCGATCGGTTTGCAATTTTTAGTGATGCCGCATCAAGCTGCTTGATTAGCAGAGAGATGAAATTTGGGTATGAGATTAGCAATAGTATATGGCTAGGAGAACTAGTAACAAATATAGATTTGCCTGATATTGGCATAGATCTTGCAAGTAAGATGACGCAGATGTTAAAAATTCCCGACGGAGTTAAGTCAATCTCTAAAGTTTTTCATGATAATCTTTTTATACCTATAGTCACTATGCGAGAGCAAATGGCTGGATTTTTGCCTCAACAATTATTTCATTCTAACATATCACGTATTGGACACTGTTTTACCAGCGATCCTCTAATTAATTTGGTTGATTTTACGAGCAATACAACGACCAATTCGAAATCATTATTTTTACTTGCCTGTAGTGTTCCCGGAATACGGGTTGGATTATTGTTAAATAAGATAGAGGGAGAGGACATATGAAAAATTGGAGTTTTTTGTTGTGAATATTATAAATAAAATTTCTCGTTCCAGTAATACTAATGATAAAAATCATATTTACTTTTTAAGAGACTGTGTTATGCAGTCAATGACATTAGCTGAGTTAGATCGTCAGGCAACTTCAATCGCTTGGCACCTGAAAAATATTGGCTTAAATCCAGGAGATCATATAGGTATTTTGACAAAGAATTCTATTGAATGGGTTCTGCTTGATCTGGCTAGTATAAAATTGGGCACAATAATTTCTGGTTTTGAAGTAGGACGTTACGATCCAATTCATGTTGTGCAACGTTATGACCTTAAGTTATTACTTTGTGATCAACCTGATCTAAAGATTCCGAAAATAATTAGTCCTGAAACTGTTCGAAAATGGGCTGAAAATGTAGATGACAAAAAAATAAAAGATATTGATATATACGATGAATATCAATTAAGTGACGTTGTTGCCATTAAGTTTACATCTGGGAGTACTGGAGAGCCAAAGGGATTGGGTGCTAGTGTTGGGAGCATCAACGATTCAATTATGGCAGTACAAGAGATGTTTCAACATAGAGACACTGATAATATCTTGATTTTCCTACCACTTTCGTTATTACAGCAACGGTATTGGGTGTATTCTGCGTTGGTATATGGGCATAATGTTACAATAGCTACACTTGATTCCATATTTTTTATTGTTCATGCTGTGATGCCTACTGTTATTATGGGGGTTCCAGCTTTTTTTGACTCGGTTAAAAGGCAACTTGAAATTTTGTCAAAAAATTCAAATCAAAGTCTTGTAGAACGATGCAATGCAATTCAATCGTTACTAGGTGGGCATATCCGATATCTATGGACTGGATCGGCACCTTGTAATCGAGCGACACTGGATTATTTTAATGATGCTGGTATTCCTTTATTCGAAGGTTATGGCATGAATGAAACTTGTATTGTTTCTAAAAATTACCCAGGAGCACATAGGATAGGTAGTGTTGGGAAAGTTTTGCCAAACAAAACGGTTCGTTTTGACGATAAAGGAATATTGATAGTTGGTAGTCGAAATCCTGTGAATACTCGATATTCTTGGTCTCTTCCAGAAGACAATGAAAGAATGTTTTTGCAAACAGGAGAAGTATTTACGGGAGATCTTGGTTACTTAGATGAAGATAACTATTTATATATTATTGGTCGCTCTGATGATGTTATAGCCTTGAATAATGGTCGTAAGGTACATGTATCTGCTATTGAAGAGCGGTTTAAATCTTACGCGGATATTCACGAATGTGTAATTTATGGTGCTGGCAAGCCATTTTTAACTGCATTAATTTCTCCGGCTGATAATACAGTTGATAAAGAACTGATTCATAATTATGTTAAAATGGTTAATGATATGTTGCCAGAAGAAAACAGAATTAAGGGTTTAGTGGTAGCTCAAGAAAAATTTTCTATAGAGAACAATCTATTAACGTCACAATTTAAACCAAAACGTAAAGAGATTTATGCTTATTTTTTGGCCAATATTGAAGAAATATATGGAAAATAATTTATGGAAAAAATAGAGATTATCATTCGTTCTTATTTGGCAAAACTCACGAATTGCTCTACTCCTGTTGAGGTGGACCTTTCAGTGCCCCTGGTTCAGGGCTTGGGCCTTTCGTCACTGGATATGGTTCTTTTAATAACTCATGCTTGCAAGGAAGCTTCTGTGCCAATGTTTCTAATTACAGAGCAAGAATTGAGTAATATTCGCACGGGGTTAGATTTAGTGGAAACACTGTCAAGCAAACAACATAATCTTGAGGGTTAAAATGTTGTGGAACGATTTAAAAAATCTTAAATTAGAAAATGATAAAGTACAGATACGTCGGATTGAATTGAGTGATCGCGAAGGTTTTTCTCGAATTGCTTTTGATGAAACTATTTGGCAATACTTTGTTACCCAAATTACTTCTTTTTTGGAATTGGATCAATTTATCGAAGAGGCAATTAAAGATACATTAAATGGTAGTAGAATTGTTTTTTCTATTTTAGATCGTATCTCTAATCGAATTGTGGGCAGCACAGCCTTTGGAAATATTTCGGAGAAAGAAAGAAAATTGGAAATTGGTTGGTCATGGCTTTCAAGAGATACACGAGGTACCGGTATTAATCGTGCCACTAAGTTACTCTTATTAGATTATGCATTCAATGAGCTTAGATGTGAACGAGTAGAATTTAAAACAGATATTCTCAATGTGATAGCTAGACGCGGGTTGGCTGCGTTAGGTGCTAAAGAAGAAGGTGTGTTACGAAGTTTTAACTTCATGCCGGGTGGTCGTCGTCGCGATGTAATTTATTATAGTATTTTGCGTCCTGAGTGGCCAGCTCTTCGTTGTGAAAAATTTGGAAAATAAATGACTTTCGAAATCCCCATAATTAAACTTTCCGGTAATCATAGGCAAATTGGCCAACAGCACGGGGAAATATTTAGAGAACGCATACATGCATTTCTTGATGATCGACTATGTCGACTTAACGCTATACTACCTAGTCCTGTTGACATGGCTATGTTATCAAAAAATCTAGTAAAGTATGCGAAAGTGATTCGAGAATGTTTGCCAGGATTGAGTGAAGAATTATGTGGTTTAGCAGAAGGTGCTAATATTCAATTTGATGAAGCATTGATATTACAATTACGCCGAGAATTGACAGGCTTTTCTCGGATGCAAATTAGTGGCGACTGTACGACTTTTGCAGTAGGAAATGGAGTGGATACAACCATAGCCCAAACGGTTGATTTAAATGGAAATATGCAGGATCAGCTTTCTGTTTTGCACGTCAACTTGAATTCTTTCGCAAGCTCTAAAACTATTTTACTTGTTAGTTTTACTGGGCTACTCGGTTATCTTGGAATGAATAGTCATGGACTTGCCATCGGTCTAAACTTGGTACTGGGTGGAATGTGGGAACCTGGTATTCCAGGTTATATGGCAATTAGGTATTTACTTGATTGTGCTAGTTCTGTTGATGAGGCTATAGCTATACTCTCAACCTTACCTTTGGCAAGCTCGCGTAGTTTAACTTTGTGTGATGGCAATCGAAAGGTTATTGTTGAGTATATTTTAGGAGAATTACATTTTATTGAAGAGAAAACTTTGATTCATGCAAATCATTTTATTCATAAAGAATTTCAGGCTAGAGATGAATTAAATCCTTTAGCAGCGGTATTTTCTCGTCAACGTGAACAAGCTTGTAGGAATCTTATTGAATCAAGTTTCTTCCCTCAAACGCCAGAGAGTTGTTTGGTCATTCTAAATACTCCTCCTATTTATGTCGCTCCATCATCTAATATATCTCGTGAAGAAACAGTCGTTATGATAGTAATGTGTCCTGTAAGTGGGATGATGTGGCTTCGTCAGCCAGGGAGTCAAACAGTACAGACCATAAGCATTATACCTGGAAATGGTGAGATAACTACGGATAGTAGATTTTTTATTGAGAAGGGATAAATAATATGAAAATTTTTGATTCTGCTATTTTGGATTTACCTTTTTTTAATGATGAGCACAGGAATCTAGCAGATAAACTTGAAAAATGGGTGTTTACTAATTGGGAAAGACAAGATAATGATGCAGAAATTTGCCCACGAGTTCGGGGGCGCCATTATACAAAGTTATTAGGTAAGGAAGGTTGGTTTAATGATATAATTGGAGAAAAAATCAATAAGCGCCCTGATTTACGTAGTATTTGTTTAATTAGAGAAGCATTTTCGTATTTAGATGATTTAATTGATTTTGCTTTCTCTATACAAACGCTTTCTAGTGCAGCTATTGATTGGTTTGGCAGTGCGGCTCAGCGTGAAATTTATATTCCTAAAGCTAGGAGTGGCGATATTATTGGAGCCTTTTCTTTATCTGAGCCTGAGGTGGGTTCTGATATTTCGGCAATTTCATGTAAGGCTACTTCTGTTCCAACAGGTTTCAGAATTGAGGGTAGTAAAAGCTGGATATCAAATGGTGATATCGCTGATTTTTGCTGTGTGTTAGTGCGCACAGGAGAGGGGCCAAGTGCGCTTGGACTTAGTTTATTTGTATTACCACTATCTGATTGTAGTAATAATACTATTAGTCGGTTTCCTGTTGATTTTATTGCGCATAGAGCATGTGCTAACTTTGAGTTCAATGGACATTTGGCAAATGTTAGTTCGATTATTGGTGAAGCTGGTCTGGGATTCGGCTATGCAATGGATGTTCTAAATTTTTATCGAGTTAGCGTAGGGGCTGCTGCAATAGGATTCAGTCGTCGTGCACAGCATGCCGCATTGCAATGGTGTAAAAGAAGACAAGTAGTTGGTGGAACATTATTACATACACAATTAAGTCAATCTAAATTTTCTGAGATTGAGCTACAATTACATTCATCTGCATTATTAGTTGCTCGAGCTGCATGGGAATATGACGTTGGATCGTGTGGTGGTTCACCAAGAAATTCTGCTATGGCTAAGTTGCATGCAACTGAGTCAGCACAGCATATTGTGGATGAGGCTCTGCAGCTATTGGGAGCAATTGGACTTACTGAGAAATCTATTACAGCTAAGTTATATCGTCAAGTTCGTTCGCTTCGCATTTATGAGGGCACTTCAGAGATCCAAAGAATGATCATTGCAAAAGGAATGAAAATAGATTAGAATTTTTTGTATGATTTAAGAAAAATGCTGCGTAAGAGAATTACCGTGAATGATGAAAAACAAGAAATTGCACATAAAATACATCAAGTGTGGCAAGAAATTTTAGGTATAGAGTCAATTGAATTCTCCAAAGATTATTTGGCCCATGGATTTCATTCTGTTTTTATTTTTCAAATTATTCGTCAGTTAAATGAAGAATTTCATGTTTCAATAACTATGCGAGAGTTTATTGAAAATCAAAGCATTTCGAAGCTTGCCTCGTTAGTACAAGAAAAAAGATAGTTGTTCACGCCTAGGAGTTTTAGCAAAAAGAGCAGGTGGTACTAAGCCACTAAAATAGGGGCAGAAGGCTTTTTGGAATAAATCTAATCATCTTAGTGTGACCTATGATAATTTATTTATTGCTTGAATTGTACCAGATCAGCTCTTTTTTCGCGGCAGAACCAGAATTTACCAACTAAAATAAAAGAAAAGGCTCGGCGTGATGATGAAGATCGGAGAAATATTGAAAGATATCCAAGCATATTATGTCGGTAATCAGCGAAGAGCCTGGTTGGTTATTCTTTTTATGTCATTTTTTTTGCTTGGGATAGTAGGTACCGGTTATTGGTTCATAATTGGTGAGTATTACGAAACAACCGATGATGCCTATGTTAACGGTAACCTGATTCAAGTAATGCCGGAGACAACTGGGTATGTGACAGAAATCTTGGCTGATGTTACTAATTTAGTTCAAGAGGGCCAACCTCTCATTATCCTAGATAAAACAGATGCTGAGCTTGCCTTAAAAAAGGCTGAGGCCCAGTTAGCATTAACGGTACGACAGGTTGCAGAATTGTATCATCGTGTTGAAGAATTAAAAGCCAATGTAGTAATTAAGGAAAGTAACTTGCAAGAGGCCTCAGACGATTATGAGCGTCGAAAGGGATTAGTCGCTAAATATACCATTTCAGTTGAGGATTTACAGCATGCTAAGTTTTCAATGGATAATGCAAGAGATTCATTAGAATTAGCAAAACGTCAATTAGCAACCACTTACCAATTGGTACAAAATATCGATTTTTTTAATCACCCACAGATAAGACAAGCAGCAGAAAATGTGCGTCATTCTTATATAGAGTTACAACGCACAACCATATTTGCACCGGAAACCGGTTATGTGGCAAAACGTCTTGTTCAGGTCGGACAAGAAGTTGGCAAGGGTAGTCTGAATATAGCATTAATGATAATTGTTCCTTTGGATGAGCTCTGGGTTGATGCGAATTATAAGGAGTCACAATTAAAGAATATTCGAATTGGTCAATCGGTAAGATTGATTTCTGATTCCTATGGTAGCGAAATTGTATATCAAGGAAAGGTAATGGGTTTAAGCCCTGGAACTGGAAGTATATTTGACTTATTACCACCTCAAAATGCGACTGGAAATTGGATTAAGGTGGTACAACGTTTGCCTGTACGAATTGTCATCGATCAAAAACAATTGATACAAGATCCATTACGGATCGGTCTATCGATGACGGTAAGCATCAATACGCATGATCGAAAAGGTGCAGTACTCATGCAAACCCCCGAAACTAAGGTCCTTTATAAGACAAAAGATTATTCGGTAGAATTACAAGAGGCAAATCAAAAAATTGATGCAATGATACGTGAAAATTCTGGGCGTGTTGTTGAGACAGCAGAAAATCCAAAAGGACTTCCATAGAACATGTCACCTATAAAAGGGTTTCAATTAGTTCTACTGACTATTTCCGTGTCTTTTGGGATATTTATGAATGTCCTAGATACTTCCATTGCAAATGTCGCTATCCCAACTATTGCTGGCAACATGGCAGTCAGTGCTGATCAAGGTACTTGGGTAATTACTTCATTTATGGTGAGCATGGCAATTATATTACCACTCACAGGCTGGCTATCCAGGCGTTTTGGAGAAGTACGACTATTTACCCTGTCAACACTTTTTTTCACTCTTGCTTCTTTGTTGTGTGGTTTGTCTCAAAATTTACCCACTTTAGTATTTTTTCGAGTAATCCAGGGGATCTTTGCAGGCCCTATGATCCCGCTTTCTCAAAGCCTTTTATTAGCCAATTACCCTCCTGATAAAAAGGGGCTAGCCACAGCACTTTGGGCTACCGTTGCTGTGGCAGCTCCTGTGCTAGGTCCAATTTTGGGTGGATATATTACCGATAATTTCAGTTGGCCTTGGATTTTTTATATAAATTTACCTGTTGGGTTATTTTCGTCTTATTTCACCTGGAAAACTCTAAAAGATCGAGAAACGAAGATCCTAAAGGTGCCTATGGATCTGGTTGGATTAATCTTGCTGATAATATCTGTGGGTTGTTTACAAATCCTGTTAGATCAAGGAAAAGATCTGGATTGGTTCAATTCAACAATCATTTCAACGTTGGCCATTTTAGTGGGGATTAGTTTAAGTTTTTTTATTATTTGGGAACTCACTGAAAAGGCTCCCATAGTGGATTTAAGACTATTTACAATTCGAAATTTTGCAGTGGGGACTATTGCTATTAGTTTAGGTTATATGGCCTTTTTTGGCAGTGTCGTTGTGTTACCTTTATGGTTACAAACTCGAATGAATTATACGCCAACTTGGGCTGGATTGGCGACAGCGCCTTTAGGTGTTTTACCCGTCCTATTTTCACCATTGATTGGTCATTTGATGAATAAAATTGATCTTAGGATCATTATTAGTTTTGGATTTATTATGTTTTCTGCTTGTTCATTTTGGTTATCTCATTTTACTACGGATATAGGAGCAGGAAATGTTGCATGGATACGTTTCATTCAAGGGATAGGTGCGCCATGTTTTTTTATTGGGTGCACTTCAGTTTTATTGGCAGGCTTACCGAATGAGCGTTTAGCCAGCGCTGCTGGGTTATCCAATTTTTTACGTATTTTAGCAGGTAGTTTTGGAACCTCGATCAGTATCACTTTATGGGATCATCGAGAAGCAGTTCACCAGAGCACATTGGTTGAAAATTTAAATTTACATAGTCAAAATTTAGACAATGTGTTTATGCAAGCTAATGCATTAGGGTTTTCAAATGAAGAGACGAATGCCGAACTAATGACTACCGTCATAAACCAGGCCTATATGTTGGCTACAGATGATATTTTTTACTTATCGGGCTATGTTTTTTTAGCATTGATGGTTTTGGTTTGGTTTGCTAAGCCCCCATTTTTTACTAAGACAAAAACACAGATGGCAGAATAAACTTTTGAGTGGTCAGCCATTTGGTTATTTTTTGATGGGCAACCAACTTTAGCATTTCATCTATTAAACAATACACAGTAATGATAAAGTCTTGGAATGGCAAAACTTTCTTTCTTTGTAAATTTGATTAGGCAAAAACCAAATGATACGAGTTAATTATGCCATTCAACTTAGTTTGAAAACTTGAGAATCAAGTTAATATTCTTTTTTTGAGTTTAACTATATTATTATCTGGATTTTAACTTTCTTAAGTGGATATAAGATATACACCTAAATTTAATTAGAAAAGGATCAATCTGTGCTAAAAAGAACCAAAATCATTGCAACCCTTGGACCCTCGACCGATGAGCCAGGAATGTTAGAACGACTTATCAAAGCCGGTGTTGATCTCGTTCGCGTTAATTTATCGCATGGTACAGAAATAGATCATGAAAGGCGGATAGCAGCGACACGTGCAGCAGCTCTCGCCCTCAGAAAAGAAATTGGGATCATGATCGATTTGCAAGGACCCAAGATCCGGATAGCGCGTTTTAAGGAAGGGTCTGTTTTCCTAAAAGCGGGAGATCCTTTTATTATTGATACAAAATTGCCGAAAGATGCAGGGACTGCGCAGTCGGTTGGAATGGATTATCAAAAATTACCTCAAGAAGTCTTTCCGAATGATATCTTATTATTAGACGATGGCTTGATTATGCTCTCTGTTGAAAAAGTAGAAGGAACTAAAATCTATTGCCATGTTAATCTGGGCGGGAAATTATCTAATAATAAGGGCATTAACCGCCGTGGAGGCGGGTTATCTGCAGATCCCCTAACCCCCAAAGATAGAGAAGATATTCAATTTGCGGCTAAAATGAATGTCGATTATGTCGCAATTTCTTTTCCACGCTCGGCAACCGATATTTATCAAACACGTGAGTTATTAGAAAAAGCGGGTAGTCGTGCAGGGGTAATTGCTAAAATTGAACGCGTAGAAGCTGTCGAAGTATTAGATCAAATAATTCAAAGTTCCGATGGTGTGATGGTTGCTAGAGGCGATTTGGGAGTCGAATTAGGTTACGCCGAGCTTCCGGCTATCCAAAAACACATTATTGCTCGATCGCGTGCACTGGATCGCGCAGTGATCACTGCTACGCAAATGATGGAATCCATGGTTCATAGCCCAATCCCAACGCGCGCAGAGGTTTCAGATGTTGCCAATGCAATTTTAGATGGTACAGATGCCGTTATGCTTTCCGCAGAAACGGCTACAGGGCAATATCCAGATAAAGCGGTTGAAGCGATGCATGAAGTTTGTTTAGCCGCAGAAAGACAGCGTATCACGCAGGTATCGCATCATCGTTTAGAATGCCGATTTACGCGTGTCGATGAATCGATTGCCATGGCTGCAATGTATGTTGCAAATCATATCGATACCCGAGCGATCATTGCTTTAACCGAAACGGGTTCAACACCTTTATGGATGTCGCGTATTCGTTCTGGGATACCGATTTATGGATTAAGTCGTCATAAAGACGCCAGAGGTCGTATGACCCTATACCGAGGTGTTTATCCTATAGACTTTGATGTCACTCGCTTTTCTAAAGTAGATGTTACTGAAGAGGCGCTAAAAGAATTACGCCGTTTACAAGCCGTTGAAACAGGCGATCGCGTTGTGGTAACCAAAGGTGATATTATGGGAAATGTAGGGGGTTCTAATACCTTGAAGATTGTAATTGTGTGATGTTTGGAGATAGAAAATGGCGTTAATTACTTTAAGACAATTATTGGATCACGCAGCTGAACAAGGTTACGGTGTACCTGCTTTTAATGTGAATAATCTCGAGCAGATCCGAGCCATTATGGAAGCCGCGGATCTAACCAATAGCCCCGTTATTGTGCAGGCCTCTGCGGGTGCCCGCCAATATGCAGGCCCACGATTCCTAAGACACTTAATATTGGCGGCAGTGGAAGAATTTCCACATATTCCCATTTGTATGCATCAAGATCATGGTGCAACCCCTGCCGTTTGTCAACGTTCTATCCAACTTGGATTTACTTCCGTGATGATGGATGGATCATTAAAAGAAGATATGAAAACACCTTCCAGTTTCGAATATAATGTAGAAACAACCGCAAAAGCCGTTTATATGGCACATGCCTGTGGCGTTTCTGTAGAAGGCGAATTAGGGTGTCTTGGATCTTTGGAAACAGGAAAGGCTGCAGAAGAAGATGGATCTGGCGCGCATGGCACCTTAACCAAAGAGATGATGTTAACAGATCCCGAGCAAGCAGCAGCTTTTGTTGCCGCTACCAAAGTCGATGCTTTAGCCATTGCGATTGGTACTAGCCATGGAGCCTATAAATTTCATAAAGCGCCAACGAGAGAAGTATTAGCGATGGATCGAGTAAAAGAAATTCATCGAAGGATCCCCGATACTCATTTAGTGATGCACGGTTCTTCTAGTGTACCGCCAGAGTGGCTTAAGATTATTAATGAATATGGTGGAAGCATGAAGGAAACCTATGGGGTCCCGGTTTCAGAAATTCAAGAAGGCATTAAACATGGCGTTCGTAAGATCAATATTGATACCGATCTTCGCTTAGCAGCTACAGGCGCTATCCGACGGTATTTAGCCAAAAACCCAAGTGAATTTGATCCCCGCAAATATAATCAAGAAGCGAAAATTGCCATGAGGGAAATTTGTAAAGCACGTTATGAATCCTTTGGTACCGCGGGCCAGGCTTCTAAGATTAAAGTAATTTCGGTGGAAGGCATGGCCGAGCGATATGCAAAAGGGGAATTAAATCCAAGGCTTGGATAATAATATTTCTGGAGAGCTACATATGATTTCAAGTTCTACAACAACCTCTAATAATTATAAATATTATTCTCAAGTAGGGATGATATTTGTCGGATTGCTTTTAACGGCTAATGTGATTGGCGAAAAACCTTTGGCCTTTGGAAGGATAATTTTACCAGCAGGCCTTTTATTATTTCCGATCACCTATTTATTAGGGGATGTGATCACCGAAGTATATGGTTTTGCACAATCCCGTCGTATTATTTGGATGGGCATGCTGTGTAATTTATTTATGGCCTTGATGTGCCGTCTTTCGATTGCATTACCCGCTGTGGAAGGTTGGGAACGCAGTGATGCCTATACTCAAGTATTAGGGGTATCGAGTCGTTTAATGGCCGTATCGGTTCTTACGTATTTTGTCGGTGAATTTGTGAATGCCTATATTGTTGCAAAATTAAAGGTTCGCATGAAAGGGCGTTCCTTTTGGGCAAGGGCCTTGTGCGGCAGTTGGGTAGGCGAAGGGATAGAAACGAGTCTTTTTATTCCTTTGGCTTTTTATGGAACGATGCCAAACGAGCTGCTCTTTAAATTAGCCTGCTTTTTTTATACCTTTAAAGTGATCTATGCCTTTTCGGCAATGCCATTTGCGAATAAGCTTGTACAAATTTTAAAGAAGAAAGAAAACTTAGAGATCTTCGATAAAGAAACCAATTTTAATCCTTTTCTCTTGTCTTAATTTTGTTCATTCTTATAAAAAAACCGCCGTCTTATCTTGTTAGATAAAACGGCGGTTATTGTTGCGCCTTACAAACAAAGAGCAGAATTACTACTTATTCTGATTCTGTGCTTTTTGGCCTTCTTTGATCTCTTCGCGATTTCCAGCTCCAGCATTGTTATTGCTAGCACTAGATGAGCCCTGGCTTTGTTGATGAGCTGCATGTAGTGGCATATAATGAATGTTGCCAGGTTGTATTGAACTGTCTAGTTGAACGCTTGAAAGGTTGGCTTGTACTCTACTAAGCTTGCGTATAGCAATTGCCGAAACCATATTATCATTATCATTTTCAGTTAATGATTTAGGATCTAGACCCTTGCAAGCAAAGACTGCCCTTTTAACCAAGCTAGTTACTGGAACTTCTTGTAGTAATGCCAGGCTGTCCAAAACTTTGTCAATGATTTGATCATCATTAAAGGGTAGGTTAACTTTTTTCTGTGCCATTTTGACATTATTTACAATTGTTTGTATTAATTCATCGTCACCTTTAACTTCCAGTGCTTGGACTTGCGAAGACGACTGCGAAATTTGTGAAGAAGGTTGTGAGCTTGAACTAGAAGTTGAAGAACTCTTTTGACCTTCAATTCCTTCGCTCGTATTGGTTTCTTCACTGGTATTGCTTGCATTATTATTGGTATTCGCTTCTTTTGTCATTTGTGCAATGCTTGCTGCAGAAGCCTTAAAGTTCTGAATTGCTGCATCGAAGCTTTTCGCATCTCGATCCCTTATGGCTACTAAGACGTCGCGTATTTCGTTTGCAGCAGTTACCGCAGCTGTGGCACAACGTTGTGCGTGCGCTATCAATTCATTACAGGAAGCGCTGCTGGTTGGTTGTTGTCGTCTAATGCTTGTAGGGCCATCAATGGCCGTTATGTTATAACCAATTACATCGTTATATTTCGCTTGAAATTGTGTAGCATTATCTGGGTTCCCACCTTTTATCAAGGCTAGTGCATTTCGAGCTGCGTCTAGTTGAGTTTTAGCTTCGTTTAATTTTGTTAATGCTTCTACGTTTGTAGATCCCGACATACCTCTTTCAATGGTTGTGAGAAGCTCTTCAGATTCTTTCAAAGAGGCCATTTTTTCTTTTAAGATATTTCCGAGCTCAGACATATAAGATTCGGCTTGAGTTTTTGCTGCGTTAGCATTACCAAGGTGTACATCCGTACCTGAATGCAGCTCATGGGTGTAATGTGATTTTTTTGCGCTTTTCATATGAGTTCCCCTACTAATTATATTAAAAATAATGAGTCGTAATACAATTAAAATCTTACCATGAAAAAAAGGGCCACACTAGGCCCTTTTTGAATAATGATTAATAACAGATTACTGATTATTTTTTGTGTTCTATCTTTTTAAATTCAATTATATTAAGTTTGTTAACTGCCCATAACCAGGCGGAGATAACGACAAGCATAATCACGCCAATATGCGGTGTAACATTACTGATTGAACCAAAGATTGCGATAAGACCAATTTGGATCCCAGAGCCGCCTGCTTTTCCAAGACGTGCCCCAACGGTATCGATAGCTGCTTTACCCTTCACTTTAGATTCCTGATCCAAGGGAATGTAAGCCATTTCTTTGGTGGGATCAAAAAGCGAGTACTTAGAGGCTTTGCTCATAATATTTTGGATAGTTCCAAAAAGAACTGCAATGAGTAAAGGGCTTGTACCCCAAGCAATCAACATAGGGGATAGTGGTTCTTTAAAGATGATAAAGGTAAAGAATCCAACACCGGTTATTAGCAATACAGCAGGTGTGATAAACGCTGCGACTCCCCATCCAAAGCGTCGAAGAACGTTACTGGATACAAACAACATCATAAAAAGCGTGACAGCGCCTAAAATGGTTGAATAGGTACCCATAAAGTCTAGGTATTGGGCCTTATCAGGGTACAGTAATTTTAATTGGTTTTTCCAAGTGCCTTCTATTAAATTGATAGTGATGTTGTATGCCAACACAAGGATCAAAATACATAACATATACTTGGAATGGGCTAAGAATTTAAAGCTATCCCACAGCGACATTTTTGGCTTACTTTTTTTAGATTTAAGCTGTTCGCTTTGATCATAAAAGCTGGGATCGGTTAATACGTTTTTATTCATCCATCGATAAATAAACATTATAATAATAGAAGAAACTGTAGAAATTCCCATTAGGAAATTCACAGAAGTTTGCCAAGGGTCACCTGTAAATTCAGAGGCTGCTTGTAAATTGGTAATATATTTTGCAGCAGGGCCAGCAGCAACCAAGGCAAGGTTGGCCCCAATTCCAAACAAGGCATAAAAGCGCTTAGCTTCGGTTACTTTGGTGATCTCGTTGGCAAAACCCCAAAACATTAAGGATAAAACAAAACTTCCCCAGAGCTCTGCAAATATGTAGAAGAGTGCATAGGTCCAGTTTCTAAAAGAGGCAACCAGTCCAGACAGTCCAGCAGGAAGAGACGTTTGAAGTTGATCCGCAAGCGTATTAGGGTGCAAAATTTCCTTTTCAGGATAGAGAAAAGTTGCGAAAAGAATGAAAAAGACAACAAAGGGAAGCATGGCTGTGTAAAAAAGTTTTTCTTTGCTTAAGACATTACTGAGCTTTGCATAAAGGATCATAAATATCGCGGCAGCTGGAACTACACCCCCAACCTTTAAAAAGTTAGTGGCTTCAGCGCCCGAACCGGGAGCAGTAATAAGCAAGGCATCTTTGGTATTTCGTAATAAGCTATAGACAAAGGAAATGAAGAAGAACATCAAAAACATCGGTAAAAGTTTTTTGAGTTCATGGTTATGGATGGGCCAAAAAAAGGACCGCCATTTGCCGAATTCGGTATTAGATTTTTGCGTCATCTTCAATCTCCGATCTCATCTTGGTTTATGTGTATAGTCTAGTATAATCACTCGATTCTATATAGACGAAGATACACTGTTGTTTTCTAACTTAATTAAGCTATCCTATGACAAAGCAAAGCAGAAGTAAAGTCAGAATGTCTTCCAATTTAAGAATAAGCCCGAAGGAGTAAGCCTTTTCCATGAATTCGACCTTTAAACCGGCTTGGTGGTTGCCGGGATCCCACCTCCAAACACTATGGCCTGCCCTAATGCGTTGGAAAGAGTCTTTGAGTCTTCAATATGAACGCCTAGAGTTATCCGATGGTGATTTCGTAGATCTGGCCTGGGTAGGTAGGGGTAGTAGCCCAATTGTGTGTATCTTACACGGTCTTTGCGGGGGCATGGATTCTCCTTATATCAACGGGATCTTAGGTGCTATTAAAAGACAAGGTTGGCGGGCGGTATTAATGCATTTTCGAGGATGCAGCGGGGAACCGAATCGCTTGGCCAAAAGCTATCACTCTGGTGAGACGGGCGATTTGAAGTTCTTGTTAGCAGAATTAAAAAAACGCGAACCCAACACCCCTCTTTTTGGGATTGGTTATTCTTTAGGGGGTAATGTCCTCTTAAAATGTCTAGGAGAAACTGGAAATACAAATCCTTTAAAGGCAGCGGCCGCAGTCTCTGTTCCTTTTGAATTAGCAAAAACGGCAGAACATCTTAAAAAAGGTTTTAGTCAAGTTTATCAAAAAAGATTATTGAGCGAATTAAAAATCGCACATCGCGCCAAGTTTGAAACAATGCCTGCCCCCATTGAGTTTGGCGATATTGATCAACTCAATAATTTTTTTGAATTTGATAATGCCATTACTGCCCCTTTACACGGGTTTAAAGATGCAATGGATTATTACCAACAATGCAGTAGTCGGCAGTACTTAAAAAATATAGAAACCCCCACTCTCATTTTGCATGCTAGAAATGATCCTTTTACCACTACTTGTTCTATCCCGGAACAACAGGATGTCTCCGATAAAGTGAACTTAGAAATAAGCGAGGGCGGAGGGCATGTTGGGTTTGTTGCGGGGCGTTATCCTTGGAAACCTATCTATTGGTTAGAAAAAAGGATCACACAATATTTTGCGCAGTTTTTGTCATAATCTCTATGAATGATATATATAGGGGCCCATTGGAGACAATGTTAATTTTTGCTATGCAAGGTTTTAATATTACCCGATGAGTCACTAATCAACAAAAGATCTGCCGTGTGATCGGCAAAAAGACCATTACACACAACGCCGGGTATATTATTTAAGGTTTTTTCCAATTTAATAGGCTCTGAAATAATCCAATTGTAGACGTCTAATATAATGTTACCATTATCTGTGATAAAGTTTTGTCGATAAACCGGATCTCCGTCTAACTTCACAATTTCTCTAGCAACAAAGCTTCTGGCCATGGGGATCACTTCAATAGGGATCGGTATTTCTCCAAAGATTTTTACGAATTTGCAATCGTCCACAATACAAATAAATTGTTGGCTGCAGGCTGCTAGAATTTTTTCTCGGGTTAATGCCCCGCCACCACCCTTAACCAATTGGCAATATTGGTTACAAGCATCAGCGCCATCGATATAGACTTTTAGTTCATCAATCGTATTTAAATCAAATACAGGTATGCCAAGAGATCTTAAACGTTTTTCTGTATAGCTAGAGCTTGCCACAGCCCCTTGCATGCGGTGTTTAATACTGGCAAGAGCATCGATAAAAAAATTAACAGTGCTTCCAGTGCCAACCCCAATAATGGCATTCTCTTCCACATACTGAAGGGCGGCTTCGGCAACCGCCTTCTTTTGTTCATCTTGGGTCATGCTATCCCCCATTTAAATCTTTAAATTCCATAAATCTTTTTTCAGTGGCTATCCCACTCAAGCGAATATCCCATTCATCTTCTGGAAGTGTCTCTACCTCTTGCCATTCATAGGCAAGGCCTAATAAAAATGGTTGTGGTGAACCGACATTTTTTTTAAGAAACGAAAAACTTCGATCGTAGTATCCAAGCCCCATACCAATCCTTCTTCCTTGTTTGTCGAAGGCAAGAAGGGGTGTTAACACTAAATCTAATTCATTGGCGTGGATTGATCCCCTGGAACTATCCGGTTCCATAATCCCAAAACGATTCGCTATTAAGGGATCCCCTGGTTTATATTCTACAAATGTTAGGAGATCCTTGTTTTTCGGATCTAATGCCGGGAGATAGCATGATTTTTGAAGAAGATAAGCCAACTCTATCAGCGTTAAAGCGCTTATTTCACCCTTCATAGGCCAATAGCCGGCAATAGTGTGGCTTTTCTGAAATATCGGGAGTTTAGATATAATATTGGTAAGCTTTATTGCTTTATCTTCCTGTTCTTGCAAAGAGAGTCCAGCTCTTTGTAAAAGCAAATCGCTCCGTAGTGTTTGTTTGCTAGAAGGGTCTTGTTTCATAGCTTCATAGTTTCATTGATAAGGTGGCGCCCTCAAAAGTGCCGTTGTACAACGTTTCCCTTGAACCCAATGGTTCAAGTGGGAGCCATGAATGCCGTATCAGGCTTTCTACTCTAAGGTAGACATGCACAACAACGACAAGGGGAGGCCCCCGGTTGGTTACTTATCGGCTCAAGATGTAAGGCTGTACTCACAAACACCCGAGAGCTGCGCCATAAACTGTTAAACTAAAAACTGTGTGAGGGGGATTTTTCCGGGATTGTTTCATCTATTAAAGCTTGGTCTATTTTATTTTGCAAGCGTTCAATTTGCTCGTTTAAGGATTGAAGATCTGCATCTTTTTCATGACGAGAGGCCAGTAATTCATGGGCAATATTTAAGGCAGCCATAATGGTCATACGCTCTATGCCAATAACGCGTCCATTTTTACGGATTTCTCGTATCTTTTGATCTAGATAATGTGCTGCCTCAAAGAGTTGCTCTTCACTGCCGGGTGGGCAACTTACTTGAAATTCCTTATTTAGAATTTTGACAGCTATGGGATTCACTTTATTCACGTTAAACTCTCACTGGGGCTATGCACTTGATCTATTATAAGGATAGAGTGAGTTTGAGCTCGGGTCAATCAGAGAATCTTTTGAAATTTGATGCTCTCGATTGATGGAATAAGTAAGTTTTATATCTTTCGTAAACATAAAGGTATCGATTATGCAAGCAGGCTTAGCAGTCACCCTGGAAGAATATGCGGCGCGCCGAGGGCGCTTATTGAAAAAAATGTCCCCTAATAGCATTGCTATCTTGCCTGCAGGCAACGAAAAATTTAGGAATGCAGACACAGAATATCCTTTTCGACAAGACAGTGATTTCTATTATCTTACGGGCTTTTCTGAACCCCAAGCGTTGTTACTTTTGATAAAAGGATCAAAAGAGGAAGGCGAATTTATTTTGTTTTGCAGATCTTTGGATCATGAAGCAGCAATATGGATTGGTAAAAGAGCAGGTCCTGAAGGTGTGGTCAAAGACTTAGGCGCTAATCGCGCTTATCCTTTAGAAGATCTTGATAAAACCATGCCTTTGCTTTTAGGAAATAAAGATCAGATCTATTATTCTTTGGGATCTCATTCTCTTTGGGACAAAAGACTTTTTGGTTGGGTGAGATCTCTACGTGCAAAGGTAAGAAGCGGTGTTAAGGCCCCACAAGTGTGGGTGGATTTAAATTCATTGATCCATGAGCTGCGTTTAATTAAAAGTCCTGCAGAAATTCAACTGATGAAAGAAGCCTCTCGAATTTCCGTTGATGCCCACCTGCATTTAATCAAAAATTGTGGGCCGAATAAAATGGAATATGAATTAGAAGCGGACATGTTGCAAAAATGTTATAGTCAAGGCTGTCGCGGAATGGCTTATGCAACGATTGTTGCAGGTGGTGCAAATGCCTGTACGCTTCATTACACCAACAATGATAGGATATTAAAGTCGGGAGATTTGGTATTGGTAGATGCAGGGGGGGAGTTTCAAAATTATGCCTCGGATATTACCCGTACTTATCCCGTGAATGGCAAATTTACGGAAGATCAAAAATCTATTTATGAACTTGTTTTAAAAGCACAGCTAGCGGCGATCGAACATATTCGTCCTGGGGTTTTTTATAATACACTGCAAGAAACGATTGTGAAGATTATTGCAGAAGGGTTGCTGGGTTTAAATATTTTAAAGGGAGATCTCACACAAATAATCGATCAAAAACTCTATCGACGTTTTTATATGCATAACTGCAGCCATTGGTTAGGATTAGATGTACACGATGTTGGGGCTTATCAGGTCAATGGAAAACCGAGGGCTTTAGAGCCCGGCATGGTTCTAACCATTGAGCCGGGTATTTATATTCAAGTGGGAGAAGAAGGCGTTGATAAACGTTGGCAGGGGATCGGTATTCGGATCGAAGACGATGTTTTAGTAACAGAAACTGGGTGCGAAGTATTAACAAAAGACTTGCCTAAAACAGTACAAGATCTTGAAAATTTGATGAAGTCGGGATAAGGATAGGATGATCAATGAATTTTGATTTGGTGATTAATGGAGGGGGATTAGTTGGCGCCACATTAGCTTGCACTTTGGGGCATCACAAGCTAAAAGTTGCCTTACTCGACAAAACACCCCTGCCAAGCAATCGTGAAAATGCTAAAGCACGTGCTTTAGCCTTATCCGAAACGAGCGTGCGTTGCTTAACTTCACTAGAAATTTGGCCGCTTATTCAGGAACAAGCCTGCCCAATTCTAGAAGTCCATGTTTCTAAACAGGGGGCTTTTGGGGTTTCTAAGATAAATGCCCAAGATTTGCAGCTTGCTGCCTTAGGGTATGTGGTAGATGCCGATTTTTTAAATACCGTTTTAAATACCCATTTGAAAAATTTTCCAAATATCACTGTTTTTAGACCGGATCAAATTGAGGCTCTAGAATGTTTAGAGAGTGGATGGTCAATTACTTTGCACTCCAAAAAAACGCTGAAAGCAAAATTAATGGTGGCAGCCGATGGCGCAGATTCTGAATTAAGGACGCAACAAGGGATTGGTGTTCAAGTTGTGGATCACAATCAAACCGCCCTCGTTGTTAATTGTGAATTGGCGCACTCTCATTATAATATTGCTTATGAACGATTTACCTCCAATGGCTCGATTGCCATGTTACCCTTTGGAGAAAACCGAGTGAAATGTGTTTGGGCATTGCCTAGTCAAGAGGCCAAGTCTCAAGAGAGTTTGAGTGATGAAGCATTGTTAGACAATATTCAGAAAGTGTTTGGATATCGATTAGGTCATTTACAAGCGTTAAAAGATCGTTCTAATTACCCGCTTCGCAGTATTTGTGCTAATACGCTGTATGGGGATAGATTAGTATTGATTGGCAATGCGGCCAATACTTTGCATCCTGTTGCGGCCCAAGGGTTTAATTTAGGTTTAAGAGATGCAGCAACCTTAGCGGAAAAAATCTTATTAGCCAAGGAAGCGAATCAAGATATTGGATCAATTGATATTTTACGTGATTACGCCAATGCACGTAGAACTGATCATGAAAACGTTCGAAGGATGACACAGTGTTTGGCAGATCCCAAACCATTACAATGCTTAGGGATCTATGCTGCCGAATGGCTGCCGCCATTTAAGCGATTGGTTGCCGAGCGCGGATTGGGGAGACAAGCAGATCTTCCTCAGTTGTGTCGAGGATTAAAATTAGCAACTTCGTTTAAGTCTTTTTAAGGTTTATTGGGTATGGATAAAAAAGTAACAGGCAATCTACAAGAATTCGATCTGATTATTTTAGGCGCAGGCCTAATTGGGCTAACGGCTGCCAATCTTTTTGCAAAACAAGGGTTTTCATTGGCACTTATCGAGGCAGAAACGCCCCTTTTAAAATGGGATGAAAGCGAAATCGATATTCGCTGCACTGCAATTTCTAGGCGTTCCCAAAAAATCTTTGAAGAGATTGGTGTTTGGGAGCAAATAACAAAAGATAGAATTAGCTCTTACCGAAAAATGTTTGTATGGGATGCCGCAGGATTTGGTGAAATACAGTTTGATGCAGCAGATGTCGCAGAGCCAGATCTCGGGCATATTATTGAAAACCGAGTCATGATTAAAGCGCTTTGGGAAAATCTAGAAAAAAATCCCAAAATCAGCCTTTTTAACCTTTGCCGCCCAAAATCTTTCCATCGGGACGAAGACAAGGTTACCATTGAACTCGAAGAAGGGATCTTGCAAGCAAAATGTGTGGTTGGAGCAGATGGTGCAAATTCTTGGTTGCGGAAAAGAGCCAAGATAAAAACCCTGGAATCGGATTATCATCAAACTGCTTTGGTTGCAACGGTAAGAACAGAATTACCACATCAAGAAACGGCATGGCAACGGTTTTTACCCTCGGGTCCCTTGGCTTTTCTACCTTTATTTGAGCCCAATACCAGTTCTATCGTTTGGAGTGCATCACCAGAAAAGGTGAAGGAGCTTTGTGCATTAGAAGAAAAAGAATTTTGTGAGGAATTGGCCTACGCCCTCGATTATAAATTGGGTAAAGTCATTTCAGCTTCCCCTCCTAAAACATTTCCTTTAAGTATGCTGCAGGCCAGGCAAATGGTGCAAAAACGTTTGGCTTTGCTTGGGGATGCGGCGCATAAGATCCATCCTTTAGCGGGATTGGGAGTTAATTTGGGTTTGGCAGATGTTGCAAAATTAGTTGAAGTCATTACCGATGCACATCAACGGCAATGTGATATCGGGCACTTTTTGGTTTTAAGAAAATATGAACGAGCGCGTAAAAGTGAGATAATGGCAAGTATAGCTGCTATGGAATTTTTTAAACAGACTTTCGGATCCCAGCAATCTTTGGTTTCTACCATAAGAAGTGTGGGTTTAAATTGTGTGAATAAAAGTCCGTTTTTGAAAAAACAAATTATTCTGCAAGCGATGGGGATATAATTGAGAATATTATCATATATAGGTAGGTACCTACCTATATATTTTTCAAAGAACGCCCTAGATGAAACAGATCTAGAAGATGATGTATATTACAAAATATAAGATTTTGGTTGGTTGAGGAGAGGAGTTGTAAAATGAGTAAAGTGCCACCCGAGTTACGTTATACGCAAACTCATGAATGGGTGCGAGTGGAAGATGACGGAACACTCGTTGTAGGTATCACCGATCATGCTCAGTCGCTGCTGGGTGAATTGGTGTTTGCAGAGTTACCGGATGTAGGTGCAAAGGTTAATTCTTCTGATGAAGTCTGTGTCATTGAATCAGTTAAAGCCGCTTCGGATGTTTACAGCCCCGTTTCAGGAAAAATTATTGAAATCAATGAGGACCTAGAGGAGGCCCCGAGCTTAGTGAATTCCGATCCTTATGGAGATGGGTGGCTTTTTAGAATAGATCCGATTGATCCGGAAGAGTTCAGTGATCTATTAGATGCAGAAAGTTATAGCGAATATATGGAAGAGGATGACGATTAAGTGTTTATAAAATGAAAGCCTTAATCATTCAAAACTTAAAAAAAACCTATCGTTCGGGTCATCAGGCCCTAAAAGGGATCGATTTAGAAGTTGAACAAGGAGATTTTTTTGGCTTGCTTGGGCCTAATGGTGCAGGAAAAACAACCATAATCGGGATCCTAACTTCTTTGGTTAATAAATCGGAGGGGTCAGTTTCGGTATTTGGCCACGATCTGGATCTGGAGTTGGCTACCGCCAAAACTTATATGGGTCTTGTCCCTCAGGAATTTAATTTTAATTTTTTTGAAAAAGTCATTGATATTGTTATTAATCAAGCAGGCTATTATGGTATTCCATATCGCACCGCCTATGAAAGAGCAGAGCGTTATCTAACAAAACTAGGGCTTTGGGATAAACGCAATCAAGTTTCAAGAGAATTATCCGGTGGCTTAAAGCGGCGTTTAATGATTGCACGAGCCTTGGTTCATGAACCCAAGATGCTAATTTTAGATGAACCAACAGCAGGAGTTGATATTGAACTAAGACGTTCTATGTGGGCTTTTTTACGAGAAATTAATCAAAAAGGAACCACCATTATTTTAACGACCCATTATCTAGAAGAAGCAGAATCTTTATGCCGTAATCTCGCGATTATCGATAAAGGTCGTATTATTGAAAAGTCAACGGTGAAAGAATTATTGTCTCGATTAAATACAGAAACCATTATTTTAGATCTAAAACGTCCCCTTCCAGAAGCACCCACTATCCTAGGGCTTGAAACCTACTCTCTAGACGATACCACCTTAGAAATCACTTTCCCAAAAACACTGAGCTTAAATGAGATATTCCAAGATCTGACAAAGCAGAACATCGAGATTGTTAGTATGCGAAACAAGGCTAACCGTTTGGAAGAGCTATTTATACGTTTGGTACAGCACTCATAAAGGATTATTATTCTTATGCTTAGATTTAGAGAAAATTGGATTGCGCTTACGACTATTTTACGTCGCGAGATAACGCGTTTTCTTCGGATCTGGACGCAAACCCTCTTGCCTCCCATGATTACCATGGCCTTATATTTTATTATTTTTGGTGAGCTCATTGGCGCTCGTATTGGTAAAATGGAAGAGGTTCGTTATATAGATTATATCGTTCCTGGTCTTATTATGATGTCTATTATTACCAATTCATTTGGAAACGTAGTGGCCTCTTTTTTTAGCGCAAAATTTCAAAAGAATATTGAGGAAATGTTGGTATCCCCCATGCCAAGTACAATTATCTTATGGGGTTTTGTATTGGGTGGCGTTGCGCGTGGGCTAGTGGTTGGGGTGTTGGTTACTATTATTTCAGTATTCTTTACAAATTTTCAGATCCATGAGTTTGGGATCACCCTTCTTTTTGCGATTTTGACCGCTTTGTTATTTTCGCTAGCTGGGTTAATTAACGCGATCTTTGCTAAGAAGTTTGATGATACCAATATCGTGCTTATTTTTATTCTAACGCCGCTCACGTATTTAGGGGGTGTTTTCTATTCCATTGATTTATTACCAAGCCTTTTGAAATGGATCACCTATATCAACCCTATTTTTTATATGGTCAATGCTTTTCGATATGGAATGCTAGGGCGCTCGGATGTTAGCATTAGTACCGCTTTTATTGTAACAGCGGGTCTGATTATTTTATTCTACGTTTTTAGTCTTTGGCTATTAAAACGAGGGGTTGGGATTAGGACTTGAAAAGAATAGTATGAGTAATACTTATCCTGTAACTGCTTGATTTTTTAATTAGCTATAAATATAACCAGCAATCAATAATTAGATCCCTATTGATAAATGCGCATTATTATTTGAAAAAAATACTTAGAGGCTTGCTAATCATAAGGAAATAAGAGACAATTAAATGAGCAAATCGTTTTAATAACTAAACATTAAGAGTTTCTAAATGGAGGCAATATGCTTACTTTTTCACCTCAATCACCTGGTCATAAATCACGAACATCGTCGACCTCCTCTGATAAGCCTAGTTTAGAAGGAACATCAGCAGGGCCAAGCCTCGATCAACTAATAAACAATTTTTTAGGACAGATTACCCAATTGCCAAATTTTGAAGTTCTTCGGCATCGTATGGAGCAAGATATATTACATGAGCAATTAAAATCTACAATTTTATCTGAGGTCCAGGAAGCCCCAAAGAAGATTGAAGAAATTCATAATGAGTTCACTAAAGGAAAATATGATAAATTTATTTTAAGCGACACACCAATATTAACCATAGAATTAATGATTATACTTTCGAGCTATAACCGAGAATTTATACAATACTTATTTACTAATTGTGAAAGTGATAAATGCTTACGATTTTGGTTAGATAAACCTGAAGTTAAATTACCTGAAGATACATGGGCATTAGCGGTTAGCCTTGGGAATAATATTTTTGTGCTTAAATATCTTAAAGAGAAAGGGTGGTTTGATAAATTAACAGATTCAGATAAGGAACAGCTTTTAGAAAGAGGACAAAAGTTTCAAGGGGAAGGTCTTGAATATTTGAAAACAGAATTTTCGAAAAAAAGTCCTAAATTAGAGTGATAAGTTTACCAGATATTTTCATAATTTATAATTAATGTATCTCCATACATTATAGAATACAAGAATCTGAAAGGTATAATTGGATGTTTACTAAGAATGGTGAAAAAATATTTGAAGACTCTCAAGTTAGTGTCATAGTCAATGTTAATCCGCAGCAGGATGGAATCGCTATAAAATACCATAGAGCGCTAGATTGTATTAAAATATCTGCTCACTCTAAAAATGCTCACTTTATACAATTTGTTACGAGACAATGTCCAGATCTCTATGCATTCAATAAATCTAGAGGAACGGAACAAGTATGGGAATCAGTCACACCATTTTATATGACGGATTTAATTAACCCAAAATGGAAGCTAGATGTTGTTAAAGAAAGTCAAACATGCTTTTATGAAGAACGGGGTCTACACAAAAAAGATGAAAATTCAGTTAGTATGTATGACGATCCAAGTGGAATTGCTTTACCAGATGAGGATCGAGCTACTTTTTGTACGTTTGTTATGGTGAATGATAAAATAACTCATTTGGTAAAATGGTCTAAGCAAACAGTTAAAGCTGAACAATCAAATAGCCTATCAACCTGTTATTGGGTATGGGCTCAAGCATGGGAGAATAAACCACTACCATTATGGGCGGTAGATATTTTACTTAGTCATTATAAATCTTTAAGTAAAAATCCTCCGCCCGAGTTGATTTCTACAGAAATATTAGATAAGTTAGAAAAAACAAGTAAAGAACAGATCGAAATAGAATCGAGATCATTTTTTCTTCAACCACCAAAAGAGTGGGTGACTATCTCTAAATTTCCAGTTCTATTTAAGGATTTTGAAAATCTTACAGAAAAGAAAATTGAAATAGAAAAATCCACTATTAACACAGATGTCCAGAGTTCGGTTCAGAGTTCTACACAAAAATCAGCGACTTCAATAGAGCCAATGTTAAATTTATTTTCATTAGAAAGACAATCTGCCAAAGACCTTAATGTTTCAGAAAGTATCACCGATTTTAGTGTGGGGACAGCACCTTTATCTAAACTTTCATTAGGTGATAAAGAAAAGAATATTCCTAAACAGTAAACGACATACCGACCACTCAATATGACAGGTTAAAATTCAATCCTATTTTTTATATGGTCAAAGCATTTCATTATGGAGTGTTGGGGCGATCTGATGTTGCCATTAGTATTGCATTCATTGTAACGATTAGCTTAATTTTTTTATTTTACGCCTTTAGCCTTTGCTTATTAAAATGGGGGTTTGGGTTAGGACTTAAGCCCATTTACTTTTTCCAAGACTATTTTTGTAGCTACCAGCAAATCTAATAAAAGTTGTTCGTCAATTTCCATGTGGCCTTCATATTCAGCGAGGTTGCGATTATTATGACATTTAGCCAATACTCTCCAAACTTCGGGCCCAACTTCAATGGTGTGTGGTAAGACTTGAAAGACTATATACCGATTACCGGCTCGATAACCATGCCAGCGTAATGCAGCAAGTGCTAAAGAATGAGCAGCATTATATGCCAAATCAAAACGACTTTCTATTGCAAGTGTTGTATTGGTTGCATCTTTTAAACGCTTTTCTCCAGAAGAAACCAGGCCAATAAATTCTAATTGATTAAAAGGCTCAGTTTTTAATTGTCCAGTTTTCACTAAATTATCTAAGTTTTTTGAGTTCATCCTCTGTTCCTATTAAAAATATTTTGGGTTGCTCAATAACTCGTATTATAAAATTGTTACCTTCTTTACTTTTACGTGCCCACTCTATTGGAGAATAGCAAGTAGGATTTATTGTATGACCTAAGGTTGCCTCTGTCTTTTTTAATAGTGAAAATATTTCAGCATAGCTTAACTCCTTTCCGATGAGCATCAAATCTATATCACTCTCGGCCGTATCATTTTGTTTAGCAAATGAACCGTAAATGAAAGCAATTTTGATTTGCTGGGAGAATAAATGTTGGAGTTCTTGACTTAGGACATCTGCTAATCCAAAAGTTTTAATAATAATGCTTCGCAGTTCCGAATAGTAAGGTAAAGTTTGATTAACTTGATAGCGCTTTTGGTTCCCAACGGCTTTTACAGTTATTAGGCCTGCAAGGGTTAATTTTTCCAATTCTCTTTGAACAGCACCTGTTCCGGATTGAGTTACCCTTATAATTTCGTTGGTATTAAAATCAGAATTTTGATTTAAATACAATAACTTAAGTACAAGTCTTTGTACTTTTGAAAAGAGAATTGTTGAAGCACCGGATTTTTTTATACCCATATTAGGTATGATAATACCTAATATGGGTATAGTCAAGTCTGGTGCTATAAAGTTAATTTGATGAAGCTCAGCCATTATATCTCTCACGCTCATAATAAAAGTATTATATCCTGAGAAACAGTGTCGAACATCGTATAAATAACCTAGAGGATCCTTCCAGGATTAGTTTGTAAATGGCAGAGGGAATTTAAATTTCCCCTTGTTTTTCTTAAGCGTATAATTTTAAAGTTTGCTCATGAATAAGATCGTCTCTGAAAAATTTTTCTACACGCTCTCGACCTAGCTTTCCCATTTGTGCTCTTAAGGTTTGATTTTGGATCAAGGTCTCTAGGGCTTTGGCTAATGTTTGGGAGTCTTTTGCGGGGACTAATAGGCCATTTTCTCCGTCTACAACAACACTGCGACAACCAGGTACATCCGTTGTAACAATGGGCCTTCCACAGCTTGCGGCCTCCAATAATGACTTAGGCAAGCCCTCACGATAAGAAGGTAATACAGCAATATGGCATTGGCTATAAGCCAAAGCGGTATTATCGGTTTCACCTTTCCATTGGATGATTTGTGAGTTATGCCAAGCTTGTAATTGTGCCTCCGGAATAGAATCGGGATTTTCCATGTCGGGCGCCCCATATAAGTTAACTTCAACAAGGATCTTTTTTTCCTGCAAAATTTTTGCGGCATCAACGAGTTCGCCAATCCCTTTGGACCAAAGCATACGAGAGATGCAAGTAACGATCACAGGGGGTTCGGGTGGGAAAGGAGTTTCAGGATATTGATTGATATCAACTCCAGCACCCGGGATAATTACGACTTGATTTGGAGGAACACAGTTTAAGTTGCTTAAGGTTTGGAGATCGTCTTGGTTTTGTAGGATCAAAATACTGCTGGGTCTTGAAAAAATGAATTTAAATAAACGACAAATGATGGTGCGTAATATTGTCTTTTTAAGATTGTTATCACCCGTAAATAAATACCCGAGCCCTCCTAGGGCATTGATAATTTTGGGTACTCGGCACCAGCGGGCAACTAAAGATCCGAGTAGGACAGGCTTCATGGCCACATGGTGAACAATATCAGGTTTAAAGGTTTTGTAGATTTTGATTAGTTCGAAGATAGATTGTAATTGCGTTATTGGATTTAGGCTGCCTCTGGAAAAATGCATAAGAGGAAAAACTTGAATACCAGCATCTTGAATGTCTTTAAGATGATGTTTGCATCGAGTGGCAAGAGCGACTTCAAAGCCTGCTTTTAGGGCTGCTTTTCCAAGGTTTAGTCGATGGGAACAAAAATAGCCATCTTCTGCTACAAGGAACAATAGTTTCTTCATTTGCCTTCCCAAAAGGTTTTTTTCTCGGTCGCTAAACTCGCTTCGCTCAAACAGAACCTCCCTCGAAAAAAACCTTTTTGGGAAGGCTTGCAAGCCCTACAGAGTCCAATACTCGATACCATTTGGCAATGGAATGTCTCGCCACATATTTTTAATATCAGCAACCAAGCCCTTAGGTTTAAGCATTTGTTTGAAAGTATCACTCGTTATGCCCAAATAGGGTTTGTGGGCAACAGCACCAATAATGCAATCGTAATTTTCAGCATTTTCTAGTGTTGCAAGTAATTTTAAATTCAAGTGAAATTCGGCATCTATAGGATCGGCAAAGGCATCGTGAATATCGACGCTATGTCCTAGGTTTTTCAGGTGATCGATAACACCGATCACTTTTGTATTTCTAAGATCAGGGATATCTTCTTTAAAGGTGAGTCCCAAAATTAGGATTTTGGACTTAGATTGGTTGCCAGTGATTTTTTCTAGCTTTTCATGGATAGCATTGGCAACAAATTGCCCCATGCTTTCATTAATGCGTCGTCCTGCCAAGATCACTTCGGGTTCATGGTTTAATTCTCGTGCACAATGAGCGAGATAATAAGGATCTACCCCAATACAATGGCCGCCGACAAGCCCTGGTTGAAACTGTAAGAAGTTCCATTTAGTGTTCGCAGCATTTAATACATCGTAAACCGATAATCCAATTTTACCGACAATGGTAGCAATTTCATTAATAAAGGCAATGTTAATATCGCGTTGAGCATTTTCAATTACCTTGGCAGCCTCGGCTGTTTTAATATTCTTGGCAACAAAAATATTTCCATTATTAATGGCCCCATAGATCTTTTTAAGAGTTTCGGCAACGGCTGGGGTTTGCCCTGCAACCACTTTGGTGATCCGATCAATAGTGTGCAATTTATCACCAGGGTTAATACGTTCTGGTGAATAGCCTAAATAAAAATCTTGTCCTACCTTTAATCCAGACACTTTTTCAAGGATTGGCCCGCAGAATTCTTCTGTAACACCCGGGTATACAGTGCTTTCATAAACGACAATACAATTTTTACTGAGTGCCTGAGCCACGGTTGTAGAGGCTTTTTCCAAAGGGGTTAGATCGGGTAGATTATCATCTGTGACAGGGGTGGGGACAGTAACAATAAAAACATTTTTTCCCTTTAGATCGGAAACACTGGAAGTAAATCTTAAGCTAGTTTTTTTTAAGATGTTTTCTTCAATTTCTGAAGTGCGATCAAAACCACCTTTGAGTTGTTCGATCCTGGTTTGATCAATATCAAAGCCTGTGACTTCGAAATGACGAGCAAGACCAACGGCCAAGGGCAGGCCAACGTAACCAAGGCCTATCACTGCAATTTTTGGATTATTATTCATTGGATCAGACATTATAAAAATTCCTATACCACTTGACGAAGTTTGTTAGACCTTCTTCAATATTGGTAATGGGTATGAAATTAAAATCACGAGTGGTATCTGTAATATCAGCAATAGTTTCTTTAACGTCTCCCGGTTGTATTGCTTCAAAGCGGATCTTTGCCTTTTGCCCAATAATTCGCTCAAGGGTTTGTATAAAGTCCATCAAATTTTCTGATCGATTATTTCCAATATTATAAACCCGATGAGGAACTATCTTTTCTGCTACATTTTGAGTGCCGGGTGGTTTATTTAAACAAGCAATGGTTCCTTGAACAATATCACCAATATAAGTGAAATTACGCTTCATATCACCATGGTTAAAAACGGTTATTTCTTTGCCTTCAAGAATAGATTTAGTAAAGATAAAGGCAGACATATCAGGACGCCCCCAAGGGCCATAGACGGTGAAGAAACGAAGTCCAGTGGCAGGGATCCCAAATAAATGGCTGTAAGTATAAGACATCAATTCATTGGAACGTTTGGTAGCTGCATAAAGGGAAATGGGTTGTTCAACCGGATCATTCACAGAGAAAGGAAGTTTTGTATTGGCGCCATACACAGAAGAGCTGCTGGCATAAACTAAATGCTTAATGGGAAGATTGCGACAAGCTTCTAAAATGTTTAAATACCCAACAATATTGGATTCTGTATAAGCACGAGGATTAGTAAGAGAATAACGAACACCAGCTTGGGCTGCAAGATTTACGATTCGATCAATATCGGGATGGGCCTCGATAACACGCTCCATACCAGTCTTATCTGCGATATCGAGTTGGTGGAAGGTAAAATTAGGATGTGCTTTGAGATCTTTTAATCGAGCTTGTTTTAAATTGACATCGTAATAATCATTTAGATTATCGACACTGATGACAGTCTCATTATTTTGTAGAAGAAGCTTGGAAACATGATACCCAATAAACCCTGCTGCCCCAGTAACCAGAATAGGCATTGATAATGATCTCCAGAATAAGTTGCTTTTGAATAGGTAAATCATACCGAAAACTAGGGTAGTAGTCTATATTAAAAATTTTTTATGGGGTGAAATTCAGTTAAATATCTTATTCCAAATAACTTGCTGGATTACTAGGTGAACGGAGCTATTTAGATTATCCTAGGTTTTAAGGGAAACCATAGGGCAAAGTAAATGGCAGTTAGAAAAACTCGAATGCTAGTTCTTGAAATCAATGAGGCAGAAAAGCATTTCCTAGATAAGTATGTGGCTTTGGGGCAGTTACCCGTTTTCGAAAAATTGCTTAAAGGGGGCAGGTTTTTTAAGACAGAAGTGCCTACGGAAGCAGCGTTAAATTCTTGGGCAGTTTGGTCTTCAATCTATACTGGAATGCCTTTTAGTAAACATGGCATGATAGGTTTTGGTCAAATCAAAGCCCCATTATCAAAGGTGTATCTTTGGGATCAATTCAATAGCCAAGGGATAACGACCGGTGTTTTTGGAAGCATGGTGAATGCATTGCTTCCAGAAGATCCTAATAATCTTTTTTTTATACCCGGTGAGTTTACGAATAGCCAACTCTCTTTCCCCCATCAATTAGAAAGTATTCAAGATTTTTTTCGTTTGACTGAAAAACCGCATTTGAAACAGAGGCTGGGGTTATGTATCAAATTATTGTGGCGCTTAGCTATAGATATTTTAAAAGGATTACCCTTAATAATCGCTCGTTTACTTTTTAAACAAATTTTTTTAGAATTTAAAAATACAAAACTGTATCAACGGACACGTTTCGTGCTTCGTGCACAATTAAAAATGTCTATCTTTCAAAGTCTGTATGAAGCGTATAACCCAGCATTTGCAATGCTGCATTTAGAACATATTGCTTATGCACAACGTCATTATTGGCGCGCTGCAGAGCCGGAGAATTTTCAGGATAAATTAGGGGAATTCGACGAGCATTTTTTTGGATCCCTTGAAGCTAGAAAGACGCATGAGTTTGCTTTAAAAGATTCAATATTAGAGAGTTTTAAAGCGGTGGATGTTTTCCTTGAGGGTCTATTGCCAAAGCTGGATGACAATACTCTTTTGGTAATCATCACGGGGCTTGGCCAAAAAAAACGAGATCCCTCCAATGAAATTCATAAACCAAAGATGCACTTTCGTCATATTAAAAAATTACTGAGTCTTGCAGATGTTGGCGATTGTGAAATATTAAGCCAAATGGATCCAAGCTTAACCTTGAATTTTTTAGATTCTACGGAGGCAAGTTTAGGTGCCTATCGTTTATCTAGTCTTAAAGTATTAGGGCAATATCCATTATTTAAGATAGAACAAAGAGAAAACCAGGTATTTTTAGAAGGATTGTTGCCGCCGAACATTTGGTTTATGGGTAAAGATGCTTGGGTAGAAAATGAGATCAATGAGCGGGTATTTTTATTATTTGATTATATCGAAATGAGTCCTTTAAAAGATCAGGAGACTTCAGAGTATAGTCGAGAAGGATGGATGTTGTGTTTCGGGGATCTTAGTTCATTACCAGTGCATACAGAAACACTGGATATCCTGGGGATTTACCCATTGTTATTGACCCATTTTTATGGTACAAAATAAGGTAAGGATAATTGAGGAGTATAAAGGTGGAATTCTCTTTTGATGAACGACAAAAAAATTTAGAAACAGCACATCAGCAGTTTTTGGCTTCTATAGAGCTTAAACAACAATTTCTCAATGGGGATTATTTAGATTCTTTAGTAACCATGGCCGAGGTGATTGTAAAATCCTTGAGTAAGGGCGGCAAGCTTATGCTCTGCGGTAATGGTGGATCAGCAGCCGACGCACAACATTTAGCGGCTGAATTACTTATCAGACTTCGATCGGACGTTAATCGTGATTCCATTCCAGCGATTGCGCTCACCTTAGATGTTTCGACTATCACTGCATGTGGCAATGATTATGGTTTTGAATGTCTTTATGAAAGATTGGTGCAAGGTTTGGGCCATTCAGGCGATGTGTTATTAGGTATTACCACTTCAGGCCGTTCTCAAAATGTGATCCGTGCCTTAAAAACAGCCCGTGAAAAAGGGATCACCACTCTTGGATTTTTAGGCAGCAATGGTGGTGAAGCACTAGGTGTTTGCGATTACACTATCGTTGTTCCTTCAAAAGCAACCGATCGGATCCAAGAAGTTCATATTACAGCCGGCCATATATTAATGGAATTAATTGAAAACTTAATGTTAGAAAAAGATTTGATTAAACGAATGATTTAACTTCCTTTTTAACATCTGGAGAAGGTTCCGCCCGGCCATAGGCATCTTCAATGCGAACAATATCGTCTTCACCAAGATAAGCGCCCGATTGCACTTCAATGAGATGTAAGGGGATCTTTCCAGGATTTTCCACCCGATGTTTAATTCCCATGGGTAAATAAATAGATTCATTTTCATGGATCAAGAGGGTTTCCTCTCCTCGTGTTACCTTAGCGGTTCCTTCCACAATAACCCAGTGTTCTGAGCGATGGTAATGTATTTGGGTAGAAGTCTTTGCACCAGGTTTTACCATGATCCGTTTTACTTGGAAACGATCTCCCAGATCCATACTTTGATAATATCCCCAAGGGCGATAAACTCGTTTATGACATTCTAATTCAGGACGCTGATTGGTCTTAAGCGTTTCAATAATTTCTTTGATCTCTAAAACATGATCTTGATGGGCAACTAAAATTGCATCAGTAGTTGCAACCACAATCACATTATCAAGCCCAAGAACAGATAATAATTGGTTGTCGGTTCGAATATAAGAATTATGCACATTGTGGGTGATGACATCGCCTATGCTAACATTTCCCTCTTTATTCTTTTTTGAAATAGACCATAGGGCATCCCAAGAGCCAACATCCGACCATTCCATTTCAACCGGAACAACAGCTGCATGAGGTGTGTGTTCCATCACAGCATAATCAATTGATAAAGTTGAATCGGTAACAATTGATTTTGAATCCAGTCTTAAGAAATCGAGATCCTGGCGCGCGGAGGAAAGCGCCATTTTACAACCTTCCAGCAAGCTAGGATGTAATCGTTCCAATTCTGATAACATACGGGAGGCTTTAAAAAGAAAAATTCCGCTATTCCAATAATAAAGCTTGCTCTCTAGAAAAGCTTTAGCGGTTTGAAGATCGGGCTTTTCAACAAAACGTGCAACTTCAAATATCGAATCTTTGCCCTCGAGCGGTTTTCCTCGCTCGATGTAACCATAGCGAGTTTCAGGACGATCGGCTTGAATACCAAAGGAAGTAATTTTTCCTTGTTCTGCGGCAACGGCAGCGGTTTCGATAGCCTGATGGAAAGCCTCTAGATTTGAAATAACATGATCGGCTGGCAAAACCAATAAAAGTGCTTCTGGTTCAGTTTGTAATAGGCAGGCAATCGCAATGGCAGCTGCTGTGTTATGAGCTTCTGTTTCTAACACAATGTGAGAAGGCGTAACATTCACTTCTCTGAGTTGCTCTGCAACTAAAAAACGATGTTCATGATTACAAATAATTAAGGGTTGAGTAAATTGGGGGCTTGAAGCCCTAAGTAAAGTTTCCTGTAATAAGGTTTTCTCGTTCACTAAAGCCCAATATTGTTTGGGAAAGTGGGTGCGTGAAAGCGGCCAAAGACGAGTGCCACCACCACCGGAAAGAATAACTGGGGTAATCATAGTGTTCTCCTTAAAAAATCCTCATAACTCAATTGAATGCCAACGTTAAGATCGGTTTTTGGCTGCCAACCCAAAGCTCTGATCCGGCTAATATCCAGTAATTTTTGCGGGGTGCCATCGGGCATGCTGCTATCGTATTGAAATTCACCCTTATACCCTATAATGTCGGCAATGAGTGTAGCCAAGTCTGCAATGGTAATATCATGGCCAACACCTACATTGATTGTTTTGGGATCTGAATAGGCTTGCATTAAGTGAACACAAGCATCTGCTAGATCATCAACAAATAAGAATTCTCGTCTAGGCCTTCCACTTCCCCAGAGAGAAACACTAGGCAGTTCTTTTTGTTTTGCCTCATGAATTTTTCGAATTAAAGCCGGCAAAACATGGGAATTGTTTAAATCATAATTATCACAAGGACCGTATAAATTGGTTGGCATACAACTAATAAAATCACAAGCATATTGTTGGCGATATGCTTCACACAATTTAAGCCCTGCAATTTTGGCAATGGCATACCATTGATTGGTGGGTTCTAAACTGCCTGTTAATAACACATCTTCTGTCATGGGTTGAGCCGCATCTCTGGGATAGATGCAAGAAGAACCTAGAAATAATAACTTTTGAACTCCATTTTCTTTTGCAGAATGAATGATGTTACTTGCAATCATTAAATTGTCATATAAGAAAACAGCAGGGTTGCTTCGATTTGCTTCTATGCCGCCGACGGTGGCTGCTGCAAGAAAGATCGCATCAGGTTTTTGTTGTTGTATCCATTGGGACACTGCTACTTGATTTTTAAGATCAACCTTATCGCGAGTGCAAGTTAAGATTTCACAATCTTCTTTTGTCAAACGTCTACATAAAGCATTGCCAACCATACCTCTATGGCCTGCAACAAAAATTCTTTTATTTTTCAGTGAGAAAAGCAATTTAATTCCTTTAAACTTTTGTTAAATCTGAAGCAACCATTTCTTTGACCAATGCCTTAAAAGAAACTTTTGGAGCCCAGCCTAGTTTTTGTTTGGCCTTGCTTGCATCTCCCAATAAGAGATCTACCTCTGTTGGTCTAAACATTTTAGGATCAATACTGATCAGGGTTTTACCATTGGAAGAGTTAATACCCATTTCTTGCAAACCTTTATTTTTCCATTGAACTGTGATCCCAATCTCTGCAAAGGCGAGTTCCACAAATTCACGTACAGTATGTGTTTCACCCGTTGCCAATACATAATCGTCAGGCGAGTCTTGCTGCAAGATCCGATACATACCTTCAACAAAATCCTTGGCATGGCCCCAATCTCGTTTGGCATCCAAATTACCGAGTGTTAGGGCTTGCTCACTACCTTTCGCGATAGCAGCAACGGCCTTGGTGATCTTACGTGTCACAAAGGTTTCGCCTCGAATCGGGCTTTCATGATTAAATAATATTCCATTGGAAGCATGTATTTGGTAGGCTTCTCGGTAGTTAACGGTTATCCAATAAGCATACAATTTGGCTGCTGCATAAGGGCTTCTGGGATAAAATGGAGTTGTTTCCTTTTGTGGGGTCTCTTGAACCTTGCCATAAAGCTCAGAGGTTGAAGCCTGGTAAAATCGAACATGATCTTGTAACTTTAAGATCCGGATAATTTCTAAAAGCCGTAAAGTTCCAATTGCATCTGCATTGGCTGTATATTCAGGCGTTTCAAAAATCCTGCGTTAATAAAACATGCTCAAATAAAGAATCATTTTGAAACCAATTCAGCTCTTGGTCTAGCTAGTGTTTTATTGATCTTAGGCTTTGTAAGCCCACTTTTTATCAAGGCGCATATAGATCCTCAACCAAGCAATGAAAATCTCTCTGGAATGACTTGTGGTGTTGGAGAAACAATGCTGGTTACCCATGCAAACGGTTCGCCTCATATTGCATTAACACAACCCGCACTACAATATCAAAGAAATATCACAAGATCGGTGATTGAAGACCAAGCTTCTTTCTTAAAGATCCTAAAACCCGACTTATTGAATAAATCCATGAGTCTAGGGCTAGTCTATGATCTACGCTCAAAACAAACGAGATATATCTTTGGCCCTGCAGAAATTTTTTCGAGCAAACAACCTTTACTATTATGTACTAAAAAAATTCCAGATGTTAATCATATTTTGCAAGTGCAATCTTTTGGAGCTGTCAGTGAAAAATAATGTAGCGTTTATTACCGGTATAACGGGTCAAGATGGGGCCTATCTAACAGAGTTG
>Ga0207028_1015_pt1 | contig 57116 bp, 61 predicted proteins | sample Alteio_BWMinCont_41_FD_153287 | JGI IMG/M metagenome (GOLD analysis project Ga0207028, IMG submission 153287) | Enriched cells from forest soil in Barre Woods Harvard Forest LTER site, Petersham, Massachusetts, United States -... | ecosystem: Environmental > Terrestrial > Soil > Temperate forest >... | reverse complement strand
AACTTATTAATAGTCACAGTGATACGATTAAATAAGGGGCAATGAAATGACAAAGAAACTGACAAAATATATGTATGAAGGTTTGGGTTTTCCAATTGAATTGCATAATGTTGAAATGATTCTTATTAATGGAGAATATGCTCCAAAAATTGATATTAGATCAATCGCAAACAAAGTAATCATAGATTTAGTTCTACTAAATACTAAATTAACTGGCAACCAAGTGAAGTTCATTAGAAGCTATTTTTCTCTTAGCTTAAGAGAATTTAGCAAAATTGTGAATGAAAGTCATACTGCTGTAAGGAAGTGGGAAAATTTTAATAATAAATCTACTAACATGGATCCAAACATTGAAGCTAGAATTCGAGTATACATTTACGATAAGCTTTGTATTAAAAACAAAAATGACAAATTAAAATTTTATGATCAATATCATGCTATCGCTCAAATAGTTTCGCAAAAAAATACAAAAATACGTCCTATTGAATTAGTGATTTGATAAATAACAAAAATGAATCTTGCTTAATATTAATATTTTATAGATAATATTTTTCGTTCAAAATAACTATTAATAGGGAAATAAAAATGCATAACCGTCCTACAGAAGATAATAAACCAGAAACAGAAAATCCAGTTAAAGATAAACCCTCCATAGAAGAGAAAAAACCAGAAGAAATTACAGCGACAACAGGATTTGATATCGATAAGTGGCGCAAAGATGCCGAAGAAACCAATAGACTTCACGCAATCCTGTGGAGTAGCAATAGGTGGCACATATATCGCAGAGTTTGTACTGATAATAAATTTAGAGGGGATTTAACTGAATATGTTGAAAATCACGAACAACTAAAGCAAATTGACACTATTCAGCTAACAGGCAAACAAATGAGACCAAATAGTGCTTGGTTTAATTCTTCAATAAGTTGGTCGGAGAAGGCTTTTTCTCAATTTATGCAAGCGATAGATAAGATGAAAGTAAAATCCCTCTCTTTAAAAGGATGTACAACTGATGCAAAAATAGGTGAGGTTATAGGAGAAGCATTAAAAACTAATACTTCATTGGAAAAATTATCCGTCACTGATAGCAATGAAGGATTGGTTTCAATTTTTAAAGGATTAGAGGAAAATAAGTCCTTAAAAATTTTTCATTGGGAGGGCCCTAATGTAGCCGATTATCGCTATTATCGCTGGTCCAAGGAAGAGGTAGAAGCATTAAAAAATTTAATTATGGCTAATAAAACATTACAAAAAATTGTATTACTCAATGCCGAACAAATAATGCGTTCCGCCGAGCATGGAGATATGTTGCGTGAAATTTATTCATCCATCCGAGATAGAAAGCTTGCAACTATTATGTTTGAACGTCCATATTTTAAACTAAAAAATCTAGCAGGTAGTTATCGGTTTAACTAAAGCATATAAGACGCGATTCTCAACTTTAAATTACATTAACGTAATTTAAAGTTGAGAATCGCGTGTATTATTAACTTGTTTCAATAATTTTTCTAATATAACGAAACAACTCTGTATCAGCACCTTTAGATACTTTTTTCGCGTTGCGTACGAGCTGCCGTAACTCCTGGCGATTCGCATGGGGATATTGTTCTATAAATCTTTGTAAGGCATCGTCTTCCTCAGCGATCAGGGTGTCGCGCCAACGTTCCATTTGATGAAATTTGGCTTTGCTGAGTTTGCTTTTTGATTCGAGAGCGTCAATCGCAGCTTCGATAGGAACGGGGTCAGTATCACGCATTAAGCGTCCGATATATTGTAATTGTCTACGCTTAGCTTCATGCTTTGTGATGACACGTGCTTCGAGTATCGCAGTTTTCAAGGTATCGTTTAGTGGAATTTTGGCTAATAAATCGGGTGATAAATTTACTAATGTTTCACCTAATTTTTGTAATGCAAGCATACGCCTTTTGCGCTCAGACTTGCTAGGACTTTCTGGCGCTTCGTCATGTGAACTCAATGGTTAACTACCTAAAAATTTAAGTTTTTGTGTGCGATCTTTTTTTATGCTTATTCTTTGAGCAATCGCAGCTAAATTTTTTGCCATCTACCACCTTATGATTGTCAGCAAAAGCAACCGTCGTGAAACAAAGACTTAAGCTGATAAGCATTGCGAGAATAATTTTCATAGTGGTGCTTCCATAATGGTATTTAAGCATTTAGGATACTATACATTTCGTTTAAATGCATATACTAAGTGAGTAAACATGACAAAACTTGTACAAGTTGGCTTTGAAGCGTCAGATTTAAAGAACATGGTGGCAGATATTCTTGAAGAAGCCAAACGACAGGGGGCTACGAGTGCTGAAGTCGATGTAAGTGTTAATAAAGGCTTTAACGTGACGGTGCGTAAAGGAGATGTTGAGACGGTCGAATATAATCAAGACAAGGCTATTGGCATCGATGTTTTTTTTGGTAAGCGTTCAGGATCGGCAAGTATTACGGATGTTAGGCCAGAAGCCATCAAAGCGGCAGTTAAAGCAGCGTGTAACATTGCCCGATTCACTGACGAAGATGAGTATGCAGGGCTTGCTGAAAAAGAACTATTGGCGTTTAATTATCCAACACTAGAGCTGGCATTTCCCTGGTCTGTGACAGTAGAAGAAGCTATAGCATTGGCCAAGCAATGTGAAGCAGAAGCTTTAGCTCAAGATAAACGACTTACTTCAGAAGGTGCTTCGATATCAACAGGCCAAGTTTGTCATGCTTATGGTAATTCGAATGGTTTTATAGGCGCGGTTCCTGTGACACGCCATGAAATTAGTTGTGTCATGATTGCAAAAAAAGGCGAAGATATGCAACGAGACCATAGTTATACCGTCTCATGTGATCCTGGCTTGCTTGAATCGCTTTCAACCGTTGCTCATGAAGCGGCTCATCGTACGCTTAAACGTTTAGGAGCCAGGCGTTTAACCACAAGACGCGTTCCTGTTATTTTTGCAGCAGAAGAAGCACGTAGTTTGTTGGGACATTTTGTTTCTGCTATATCCGGTGGAAGTTTATATCGAAAATCGTCATTTTTATTGGATCATTTAGATAAACAAGTTTTTCCTTCACATATTTCTATGGATGAAAGACCTTTTCTTGCAAAAGCATTAGGCAGTTCGCCTTACGATGACGATGGTGTTGCAACAAGACCCAATGTTTTTATTGCTGATGGGATATTAAAAAGTTATGTATTGGGAGTTTATTCCGCAAGAAAACTAGGTATGAAATCAACGGGTAATTCCGGTGGAGTGCATAATTTATTTATTAAGACTGGAAATAATAATCTATCGGGTCTTTTAAAAAAAATGGGAACAGGATTGCTTGTGACTGAATTAATGGGGCAGGGTGTGAATATTATTACGGGTGATTATTCGCGTGGTTGTTCGGGTTTTTGGGTAGAAAATGGCGAGATTCAATATCCTGTTGAGGAAATTACGATTGCGGGAAATCTCCGAGATATGTATTTGCATTTGGTTGAAGTGGGTAATGATGTCGATAAACGCGGGAATATCCAAACGGGCTCTATTTTGTTGGACCATATGACGATTGCGGGTGATTGATAATAAATCATTTAAATGGTATTTCAGGTGTTATTTTTTGACTATGGCAAGTATCTAAATAATCATTAACGGCATCTTCAAATGCTTTTTTTAAGCCTTTTGCATCCGTTGCTTCATAGGTCACAAGAGCACGAATAAATTGAATTTTTCCATGAAAAATAAGATCGTCATCATCAAAATGGAGGGAACCATAATAATTTTTATAGTGCATTAAATCTTTCATATGAGTTTCTCCTGTTCAAGTAAGTCAATATAGCAGACTATGACCGTAAAGAGATAACTCAAGGCGCATTTAATAGTTAACATATCCATCGTTTCTAAGCTATGATAAACATCTTAAAAATTATATTAATGAGAAGTCAAATATGTTAAAAAAAATATGTATTCTAATGCTAATTTTCTTTTCAACCCATGCGTTAGCTAAGACCGTTACTATTGGAGCAATGAATAATGAATCCCAACCCTGGGTAATAGCGACAAAAGATGATGGTTATATTCAACTCTTGGGTGAAGGCTATGGTCTTAAAAAATTTACTGTATATGTTTCGCCGTCTCACAACGGTAAAACGTCAGATACTATTACTGTTGAATGTAATGCTGGTAATGATTTTTTTGATACTCATTACGTTGAAGCGGGTTTTACTCTTCACTGTTATCCTCATTTTAATGACAGAGTTCTTATCTATATTGATCAATTTCAAAATGGATCTGAAGGTACTTTCACATACACATATTAAGCAAAGTTTATTCCGGCTCATCAAACCGATTTTCAAACAACTTTTTAATAGCATCACTCGCCGCAGCTTCATCACTTCCTGTGACGCTGAGCTCAAGCGTCACACCTTTGGGTGCACCTAAAAGTATAATAGCCATAATACTTTTACAGTCTGCCGTGCGCTCAAGATATTTAAGTACAATTTTGCTTTCAAATGTTGAGGCGGTCGCCACAACTTTTGCCGCAGCGCGCGTGTGTAAGCCTAATTTATTTCGTATAACAATTTCTTTATTTAGCATAGTTGTTTACATTATAAATTAAAGTCTTCACCCAGATAAACAGTGCGGACTTGTTTGTTGTTGAGTACTTCTGACGTTGATCCTTCAAAAATAATTTCACCATTATTAACGATGTAGGCTCGTTGGCAAATATCAAGGGTTTCTCTCACATTGTGGTCGGTGATGAGTATACCAATATTTCGTTTGGTAAGTTGAGTAATGATGCGCTTTACGTCAATCACAGAAATGGGATCAATGCCAGCGAATGGTTCATCGAGTAAAATAAATTTTGGTTCGGTCGCAAGTGCGCGTGCAATTTCAACACGTCTACGTTCACCGCCTGATAAACTGATTCCTAAAGTATCGCGAATATGTTCGATATGGAAATCACGCAATAGCTGATTTAAGGTTTCATGACGTTCAGTTTTGTTAAGGTCATTTCTAAGCTCTAAAATAGCCATGATATTATCTGCAACGGTAAGTTTACGAAAAATAGAGGCCTCTTGAGGTAAATAACTCATACCTAATTGCGCGCGTATATGTACCGGTAGGTTAGTAATATCTTTATCATCTAAAAGTATTTGTCCATGAGTACAACTTAATAAACCTACAATCATATAAAACGAGGTGGTTTTGCCTGCGCCATTGGGCCCTAATAAGCCGACAACTTCACCACGATGCAGTTGTAATGAAACATTTTTCACAACCTGGCGTGATTTATATTGTTTACTAATGTGTTTAACGTCTAGAGTGTTCATGATTTTTGTGTTTTCGCATCAATAACGATTGTTGCACGACCGTTTTTAGAAGCAGGGGCCGAGACTATTTCCTCTTTCATATTATAAATAATCAGTGATCCATGAAAGCTATTTTCTCCTTGTGTTACCACGACATTGTCTTCAAGAACCAATATAGAGGTAGGGGGATAAAATTTGATGATGTTCGATTTAGCATGTAAAATTTTAGCATTCACTGAGGGCAAGGTAGTTAATTCTGCTAAATGATGTGTGCCATAGGCAATAGCTGAAATTATTTTATGATGTTCATTTTTTTCGGTGACAAGTTTATCAGCTAATAAATGTGTTGTACCTTGATCGACTTTAACATTGCCTTCGTAGGTGTCTATCCTTGTTTTATAATTAAATAAAGACGCATCAGCAACAATTTTCATAGGCTGTTCGCCGTCATTCGGAAGTGCTACGGTGTATTGACAAAACATATAAAATAATAGAATAAAAAAGAGATTAGGAAGAAGGGACATATTCACCTCTAGCTTGTGAAAGTAGTTTCACTTCACCATCATTCAAATTTGCAGTCATGCCGATTGCATGGACCACTGTTTCAGGTTGGGTGAGTGTCACTTCATCAGCAGTTTGTGCTATTTTTTCTTGGGGAAAAACAGTTAATGAATTTGTTTTGAAAGTGGTGATAGGTGTAGCTTCATCATGGGGATGATGAATGACGACATTGCTCCAAAAAAAGATTTTGTTACTACCTTGAATGGCTTTTGCATAATCAGAATTGATATGCCATGGCTCCGGTGAGTCGCGATAGACAGTGATATGAGGAGATTCAATGATTGTGGTATCGTTTTCAGCGTAATGCACCATGCGAGGTGATTCTATTAAAAGAGTGCGTACACCTTCTTTGTTGATAATGGTAGCTACGACATTTTCCATGAATGCATCGGGTTCGGTTGATTTTCCTGACGCACTCATGTGAGATTTTTTAGATATCAAAATGGACCAACTGCTTAAACCCGCAGCGAGTACAAGCAGAAGAATGATCATTGTATTTTTCAAAGTAAACACGCGCATTACCTTTGTAAATACGAGTCAAGGATGGTTTGATAGGTCCCTTGAGCTTGCATGATAAAATCGCACACTTCGCGAGCAGCGCCTTTTCCGCCTTTCGCTTTAGTGATCCAGTGAGTGTGTTGCTGAATGATTTTTGGAGCATTTGATACTGTAATGGCAAGACCCACACGTTTTAACATAGGAAGATCAGGTAAATCATCACCGACATAAGCAATTTGTTCGTCACTTAAGTTTAGTTTTTGTTTTAATTCTTCATACGCAGGTAATTTATCGACCTGGTCTTGATAAAGATGATTGATGCCCAGATCTTGCATACGTTTTTTTATAATGCCTGACTTGCAAGTCGTAATAATGCCTACCTCGACACCAGATTGTTTTAATAATTTAATGCCTTGACCATCGTGTACATGAAAGTTTTTCACTTCAATGCCATCATTGCCATAAGATAATATACCAGCGGTTAAGACACCATCCACGTCAAAAATAACCAGTTTAATGTTTTTTGCTCTTTCAGAAAGGGTTTCCATTATATCACTCCGGCACGTAAAATATCGTGTAAATGCACCACCCCGACAGGATGGTTGCTTTCGTTTGTAACAATTAAAGCTGTGATTTTATTTTGTTTCATGAGATGAAGCGCTTCAGTTGCTAACATCCCAGGTTTGACGACTTTGGGTCCATGAGTCATCACTTTGTGAACAGGCGTGATGTGGATATCGGTGTTGTTATCCAATGCGCGACGTAAATCACCGTCTGTGAAAATACCCGCAAGTTGATTCTGTTGGTTGACAACAGTAGTCATACCTAATTTTTTTTGGGTGATTTCTATGAGAGCAGTTTTTAAAAGTGCATCATGATTAACGCTAGGCATATTATTGCCAGTATGCATGATTTCATCAATGCTGAGTAATAATTTTCTACCCAATGAACCGCCAGGATGTGATTTCGCAAAATCTTCCGCAGTGAAACCACGACTTTCCAGTAAGGAAACGGCTAATGCATCTCCCATCACCAATGCTGCGGTAGTGCTCGCCGTAGGCGCTAAACCTAATGGACATGCTTCCTTAGTGACGCTGACATCAATGTTAATCGTTGCAGCTTTTGCAAGACTGGAATGCGGTTTGCCAGTGAGTGATATAAGTGGAATACCAAGCCGTTTGATAAAAGGCAAAATGGAAAGAATTTCTTCTGTTTCACCCGAATTGGAAAGTATAACCAAGGTATCATCTATGGTAATCATACCAAAATCACCATGTTTGGCTTCACCTGGATGAATAAAAAAAGCAGGGCTGCCTGTGCTTGCAAAGGTAGCAGCGATTTTTCTTGCGATATGGCCCGATTTTCCCATGCCCATGACGATGATTTTGCCCTTGCATGACAATAAAATATGGCATGCGTCGACAAATTTTTGATCAATTCTGGAGGCGAGCGAGCTAATCATTTGTGATTCAATTTCAATCACTGCACGGCCTGATTCGCATATTTTTTGAGCATTTTGCATGAGTGCACTCGAGTTACTTATAAGTTTATGGGGTATTTTACCTGTCTTTTACTGCTTTCGAAAGCGCAAAAATTAAACTTTGATCTTTAGAAAGCTGTTTTTTTAAAAAAATTTTTACTAACTTGGCTATGGTTGTTATACTTTGTACATGAATAATCTAGTTGAAATAAGTGATTTATACTTCAATCGCTCCGGCCGCGACATTTTCCGAGGCGTTGATATGTCCATTTCACATGGTAAAATCACCGCTATCATGGGCCCAAGCGGCACTGGAAAAACGACTTTATTACGTTTGATAGGCGGCCAATTATACCCTAATCAAGGCAATATACGTGTTGCAGGGCAGGATGTGCATCAGCTTTCACGCCCTGCATTATACCATTTGCGTAAACGTATGGGTATGTTATTCCAAAGCGGTGGTCTTTTTACCCATCTTAATGTTTTTGAGAATGTCGCATTTCCTTTGCGGGAACATACCAAACTTTCGGATGCTATGATTCGAAACCTGGTGTTATTGAAATTACAAATGGTTGGCTTGCGTGGTGCCAGGGATTTGATGCCTTCTGAGCTTTCTGGTGGCATGTCTAGACGAGTAGCGCTTGCAAGAGCGATAGCTTTAGATCCAGAGCTTATTATGTATGATGAACCTCTTGCAGGCCAGGATCCTATTACCAAAGGTATTTTATTGGATTTAATCAGAACGTTAAATGATGCCTTGGGTTTAACAACCATCATTGTTTCACATGATGTTCAAGAGACTCTGAGTATTGCAGATTATTCTTATGTGATTGCAGATGGTCGAATTATAGGCAAGGGTAGTACAGCAGCTATTCATGAAAATCATTCAGAACAATTACGTCAATTTATTCAAGGTTTGCCTGATGGTCCAGTACCTTTTCATTATCCTGTTAAGCCCTTGGAACATGATCTTATAGAGGAGAGCTATGGTTAGTACGCTTACAAAGATGGGGCAAAGTGGTCTTCTCCTCTTATCACAATGCGGTAAAGCTGGATTATTATTATCTAGCGTTGTTTTGCGTAAGCCACAGTTTCGCAAAGGTTTTTCATTAGTTTTGCAACAGATTTATGCGGAAGGCGTGCTTTCGCTATTGATTATTATGGTGTCAGGATTATTTATAGGTATGGTCGTCGCACTGCAAGGTTATCATACGCTCGTAAAATTTGGAGCATCCCAGCAACTCGGTCCTTTGGTGGCCTTGAGTGTGTTACGCGAGCTTGGGCCTGTGGTAACCGCATTATTATTCGCAGGACGGGCATGTTCAGCTTTAACAGCAGAAATAGGTTTGATGAAAGCTACAGAACAGTTGTCGAGTATGGAAATGATGGCGGTGGATCCCATCCATAGAGTGATCGCTCCGCGTCTTTGGGGTGGTTTTATTTCTATGCCGCTGCTTACTATTATTTTTAATGCAGTTGCCATCTATGGCGCTTTTTTGGTGGGTGTTAAATGGTTAGGTTTGGATGCGGGAGCATTTTGGTCGAATATGCAATCTTCCGTAGATTTTAATGAGGACGTGTTAAAAGGTATTTATAAGAGTGTGGTATTTGGACTCGTGATGACGTGGATAGCGTTATATCAAGGTTTTTATGCAGTACCAACATCTGCAGGCATTTCGAATGCTACGACTCGTACAGTGGTGTATGCATCGCTTGCGGTTTTGGGTTTGGATTTTATATTAACCACCATGATGATAGGGGGATGGTGATGTTATCTCAACGAATAATAGAAACAACCGTAGGTTTATTTATGCTAGCCGCAATAGCAGCATTGCTGATGTTAGCCTTTAAAGTCAGTGGGTTAACGAGCTTTTTTCAACGAGAAGGTTATGATATCACGGCTGAATTTGACGATATTGGTCAGCTCAAAGTGAGAGGGCCTGTTAAAATTGGCGGCGTGACGATAGGTGAAGTGACCAAAATTCACTTGGATCCTACTACTTATAGAGCCATTGTGACTATGCATATTGATGCGCGAGTTAAAGATATTCCAAAAGACTCTTCGGCAAGCATTTTAACAGCGGGTTTACTCGGTGATAATTATATTGCCATTACGCCTATGTATGCTGAAGACTTTTTAGCTAATGGTAACCAAATACAAAATACCCATTCAGCAATGATTTTAGAAAAAATGATTGGTCAATTTATATTTAACGCAGGTCATTCAACTAAAGATACATCTAAAAACGCTACAAACGGAGAGAAAACATGAAAAAACTATTAACTTTATTTATAATCATGGCAAGTTTTATGCTTGTCAATACAGCCATGGCCAATGACGGCCGTGATCCGGTGGAAATGTTACAATCATTGGCCAATCAGATGATTGAAAGTTTGAAAGCTAATAAAACTACTTTAAAATCCAATCCTCAGAAATCTTATGCATTAGCTTATAAAATTGTGGTACCTCATGCAGATATTGCAGAAATGTCTAAAAGGGTTTTACCACCGCAAGCCTGGAATAATGCCACAACCCAACAACGTGCAAAATTTGAAAGTGAATTTACACAATTACTCATTCGTACTTATGCTTCTGCTTTATCAGATTACGAAAATCAAACTATTCAATTTTTTCCGATCCGAGGAGGTTATCAAGGCAAATCTAATGTAATTGTTTCAAGTCAAATTACTCGTTCTGACGGTTCTCCTCTTGGTGTGAATTATAGTTTGATTTCAAAACCTTCAGGTTGGAAATTATATGACATGACGGTAGAAGGCATCAGTCTTTTAGAAAGTTTTCATTCACAATTTGCCGATAAATTATCACAAGGTAATATGGATAATTTAATCAGCGAACTTGAAAAACATAATGCGGCCCGTTCAGGATCCTAATCATGAAAGCGCATGTTTATTGTGAAGGCAATCAGTGTTTCGTCACCGGAAATCTTGATTTTTCTACGGTAGAAACATTATGGAAAGAATCTTTACCTTTGCTTGCGCCATTATGCGAAATAACATTCGATCTTTCTAAAGTGACCTCTGCGAATAGCGCAGGGATCACTTTGTTGATCGAATGGTTGAAGTATGCAAATCGTGAAAAAAAAGCTATTTCATTTGCAAATATACCTGCGTCGATGATGTCGCTTGCTGCGATATCGGGTATTGATAAGTTTATTGCTCTTGGCTAATCACCAAATACAAAGCTCCATTCCCGCGTAATACATTAAGCAGCAGCGATTTTTTTGCAGCCGAGGCAATTTTATTAAGACTGTCGACGCTCGTTACTTTTTGTTGGTTTGCCGAAACAATGACATCGCCAGGCAATAAATCTGCATTCCAGGCATGACTACCTTCTTCAACAGAGAGGACTACGACGCCATCAATTTGACCTTGCAATGGACTATAAATACTTAAATCTTTTAAACCCACGCCATATAAAAACGGATTGATTTGTTCGCTTAATTCTTTACGTTTTTTGAGATCGGTAACCGTGACATTGACCGTCATGGGTTTGTTATTGCGTAAAATAGTCATGTTTGCTTTAGAATCTACACGCAAAAATGCAATAGCGCTGACGACATCGTTGGCTTTTTTAATAGGATTACCATTGATAGAGGTAATGATGTCACCAGCTTGAAGGCCACTGGCAGCTGCTGGAGAATTAGGTATCACTAATGTGACTACAGCACCTTTTTGTGCGTTTAAATTAAATGCTGTTGCAAGATCGGGAGAAATATCTTGAGCGCTTATTCCTAGAGCGCCGCGTTTTACATCCCCATATTGTATAAGTTGTTTCATGACGGTAATGGCAATATTACTAGGAATAGCAAAACCTATGCCCACATTTCCCTGGTTAGGTCCAAGAATAGCGGTATTGATACCTATGAGTTGGCCTTGCGTATTAATAAGTGCGCCGCCAGAGTTCCCAGAATTGATGGAAGCATCCGTTTGAATGAAGTTTTCGTAAGATTCTATGCCTAAGGCTGTTCGACCTAATGCACTGACAATACCTGATGTTACCGTTTGGTTTAATCCGAAAGGATTACCAATAGCGGCAACAATATCACCTACTTTTAAATTGTCAGAGTTCCCAATGGGAATAGCGACTAAATTTTTTGCTTTTACTTGGAGGAGTCCAATGTCGGAGGTTTTATCAAAACCGATAATTTTTGCATTATAGTGACGTCCATCATCGAGTGTTACAACGACCGATTGAGCTTCGTCGATGACATGAGCGTTAGTTAAAATATAACCGTTTTGTGCATCGACAATGACTCCTGAAGCAATAGATGTGATTTTATCAGGGATAGGATCATTTCTACCTTTTAAACGATTTTCCTTTTGGAGTTTTATGATAGTTTCCAGATCCGAAATCTTGATTTGAGATTTCACATTAACTACTGAGGGCGAGGCTCTTTCTAGCATAGGAGCTAAACTATTATTGGTAAAAGCGATCGCGTAACTATCGATATAAAAAATGAAACCGATTAGCGCAATGAGTGAAGCTATCGTGTATTTAATATGGTTCATGAGGTCTATTTCCTCTAAATGAATGATTTATTACCTATAATGAACTATTAATCCAGATTAAGCTAGCCATACGTCCAGTTTTTGCTCCATCGCGTCGATAAGAATAAAATTTATTTGGATCGGAATAAGTACAATAGTCACCACCGTATATTTGAGTGATAAGACGCTTTTTTAGTTGTAATCTGGCAATAGCATATAAATCACACAACCAACGATGGTTTATAGAGTTTGTAAAAGCACTCATTAAATCTTTATCCATGGTTATGAATAAATCTCTGACTTCATCACCCACTTCAAAGTGTTTTGGCCCAATAGCAGGCCCTAGCCAAGCCATTAAATCCTTCGGATCGCATGGTATCTTGTCTAATGTGCGGTCTATAATCTGTTTTTGCAATCCACGCCAGCCTGCATGTATGGCTGCAACATAGCTGCCTTGGCGGTTACATAATAAGATAGGTAAGCAATCAGCCGTTAACACCGCACATACTGTATGGCTTTGATCGGTATAGCTCGCATCGGCTTCTTGATATCTCACTTTTTCCGAAGCAGGGATGGCTATATTGCTATGAATTTGATTAAGCCATATGGGTTCATGAGGAAGTTTAAGGGATATGTTTAAGATACGCTGGTTTGTTTGTAAATTTTCTGCGCTGATTCCGCCTTGTCGTAATGTCGAAAACGCGTTTACGTTTTTAGGAGCAGGCCAGTTGGGTTGAATAAAAGTAGGTTCTATCATAGCACCTAAAATTAACTGAATAATAAAGAAATATCAAGATTGTTTATTAATATATCCTTAAGCTTAAAAGCACACAATAATAAAGCTTAATAAATTTAGACTAGACAACGCGAATAATAATCATTATCATTTAAAATGTTTTTAATAAAATATAAATAAGGGGTGGAAAATGTTATCTAGAATATTTGATTTGATTAAAAAACCGCTCGATTTTCTTGATGATGCCTATTTTGCTTTCCAAGGCATTGTACAAAAATCTGCATCTAAAAGTGTGCAAAGTATACTACAGGAGATAGGGGCATTCATTATTGGCGGTGTGATGTTTGCTGTTCATTTTGGAGAAGGATATAAGAGTGCATATAAAACTTTGAAGCTTGCTTATGATGAAGAGCTTGAAGAAAAGAGGAACAAGCTGAAAGATAAGGGTATATATCATGCTCGTCTTACGAAGGGTGCTTTAGGGACGGTGTTTACAGGGACTGGCATAGGACTTAGTGTAACACTTATCATAGGTCAATTATCCACACTAGGCATGATTGGCGCAGTATCGCCTATAACCTTAGCTTTAATACCTATATTGCCTGCGGTACTTCCTGCATTGCTTACAGCTAAATATTTTATAGATTTTGTCTATAAAGCTTATAAATTATATAAGACTACCGATCCTGAGGAAAGAAAAATAGCAAAACGTAAATTGTTATTTGCTGCAGTTGAGTTGGGTACATCCATGTTGATTACTGCTGCTGCTTTTATGGCTGTATTTGCATCATTTGGTATAATCTCAACTATATCAACGGGAATGTTTATTTCAGGTGCTGCGGTAGGATCGATAGCTAAAATTGTAGAACAATGTACCAAGAAGCAAGAGCAAAAAAAAGCTGTAGCTGAGAGTAAACCAGAAGCTGCTGATGCACCTGTAGTATCGCCTAGTTCATCAATGTCGCAGTTTATTGTGCCGGGGTTGGGAAATGTCGACTCGGTGTCGGCTTCTCCGCCACAAGATGAGATTAAGTTTTCTCCGCCATTGTTTGCTCCTATAGATGAACGAGTGAAAGAATTTGCTGATTTGAATTTGGATCCTAAGAGTCCTCTTGGACATTCGATATTATAAGATTTTTGTAGGGTGGGCATCAGCCCACCATTTCATCTATTCACCCCAAACATAATCCGATAAAGCACTCCACCTATATTCAGAAACATAGGAATGACCCACATCGATGAAAGCACAAGCAAACCTACCAAAATTCCCCATACTATCCAAAAAACTTGAGATGCACCTAAGATCATAAAAGTAGGGGTAAACAACAACACGTTTGCAACAATAAAATAAGGCACAACGATAAACATAAGAATTAAAATAATTTTAAGCCAGTGTTGTTTGAAGCTTGAAAGCGATGTTTTGAGAGCATTGAAGATATTGAGATGTTTTTCTATGACGAGCAAGGCTGCAAAGGTTAGCCAAACAGAGAAAAATAAAGTTAAAAACATATCGAGAATAGTAAATACCGTTATGTAATCAGGTATGTGATCATAGCTTAATTGTAATATCGTTTTTGAAAGTGAAATTAAACAAAAAAGTAATAAACCAATCACTAATAATGGTAAATAAAGTTTATAGGGACTAAAAACTTGTTTGATATGTATAGGTAAATCGACAGATCTTCTGACTGCGAGTAATAAAATACCCGTATGCATAGGAAATAAAAACAACCATCTTATCCATTCAAGACCCGATTTGTAACTTTCTGTTTCCGGCGAATATTTCATGATTTCAGCAGTAAAGTTACCCATGAACCAGAATGACATGCTTACATAGCCAATCATCAAGATTAAAATCGATGCAATAAGATAGGTAACCATGCTTGCCCACATGACAGCTTTAGCGCCATGGGTGCGTTGCCATGCTTCTTTCAGAATGCAGAGAACAGTAAAGTCATAGGGTTTGCTGATCATGGTGTTGTCAGAAGACATCATAAGTTGTATCCGTTTTTAGCGTGTTAATAAGCTCTATCATATCAGTTGGTAAGGGTGCATGGAAGCGTAGTTCTTGTCCAGTTTCTGGATGAATGAGTCCCAGTTCACTAGCATGTAATGCCTGGCGTTTAAACGTGCGTAACGTTTGAATGAGTTCGGGTGATGCGCCTTTAGGAAGCTGTAATCGACCACCATAGGTTTGATCGCCCAATAAAGCATGATGTTTATAGGAAAAATGTACACGAATTTGATGGGTCCTGCCTGTTTCAAGTTGGACTTTTACGCGAGTATAGGCACGGTATTTTTCGACAATACGATAATGCGTGATGGCAGGTTTTCCTGTTTCAATCACGCTCATGCGTTTACGTTGTATAGGATGCCTTCCTATGGGTTCATCTATGGTACCACCGCCGGTTAGAACACCTGCGACTATCGCTTGATAAATGCGTGATACGGTGTGTTTTTTGAGCTGATCACTTAACTTCTTAAATGCTATATCGGTTTTAGCAATAACTAGCAAACCTGACGTATTTTTATCTAGACGATGGATAATCCCTGCGCGGGGTAGGGCTTGAAGTGCTGGAGCATGATGCAGCAAAGCATTTAATAAGGTATGACTTGCATTGCCTGCTCCAGGATGTACTACCATTCCTGCTGGTTTATTAATAATAAGTAGTGAATCATCTTCAAAAATAATATCTAAGGCTATAGCTTGTGCTTCCCATGCAGGATAGGACTTCATGGTAGCAAGAATGTCTATTTTTTCACCGCCCAAAACGGTGTCCCGCGCTCTTGCGATATTGTCATTCACTGTAATTTCGTTTTTTTTGATCCACTCTTGTATTTGCGTTCTCGAGTACTCTGTTAAAAGCTTGCTAAGTGCTTGATCCAGGCGCATTCCGCCTAAATGATCGGGCATGATGAGGGTTTGTTGAATTTTTTTCGTCATGGTTTATGGTTTCCAGTTTTATAGCGTGAATGATGACAAAAATTCGTTTACAATGCACGCCATTCGTAGCGTTCTGAAGGAATATGAAATGAGCACCATAAAATTTGTTAGGTTAAGTGCATTAGCTTTACTTTTTGCCATGATGGTAGGTTGCGCTAGCACCTCCGATCCGGCCGATGCTTATAAAGGCGAAACGGGCGAACAAATTTTTGAAAAGGGTGAAAAGGCGATGCGTGATCATAGTTATCGCGAAGCTATTAAGCGCTTTGAAGCTTTAGATGTTCAATATCCTTTGGGACATCATACCGAAATTGCTCAATTGCAGATTATTTATGCCTATTATATGACAGACGATTATGCACTTGCAGAAACGTCAGCGGACCGATTTATCCATTCGCATCCGACTAATCCGCATGTGGATTATGCCTATTATATGCGTGGTTTATCAAATTATTTCCAAAATATGGGAGTGTTCGAGCGTATTTTTGCCGTCGATCTCGCAACCCGCGATTTGAATCAAATTAAAAAATCCTATGATGATTTTGCAGAATTGGTTGAGCGTTTCCCTGACAGCAAATATGCACCCGCTGCGCGTCAATATATGATTTATTTGCGAAACACTCTCGCAAACCATGAGCTGCAAGTGGCGCAATATTATTATGATAGGGAAGCTTATGTGGCAGCAGCGAATCGAGCCAATATCGTCGTGAGACATTACCAAGGTGCACCTGCGGTTGCTGATGCTTTGGTCATTATGGCTAAGTCTTATAGAGCGCTGCAATTAAAAGCTAATGAGCAAGAGACGATGGCGGTGTTGCAATATAATTTTCCTAATTCGAGTTATGTTAAAGAGGCTAGTCAAAGCTAGCTGTACCATAGACTACGGCTGCCTTGAGTTATCTCTTTCAATGTATAAAGAGATAACTCAAGGCAGCTCAAATAGGCGAAGTTCTTACAAGTCGCCCATTCTCCTTCTTCTATTTAAATAATCCGAAAGAGTTTCCTTCGCTTCCAAGGCTGGTGCTGGTGGGTTATTATTACGTTTCTTTATTGGTGGAGCGTAGGTATCAGGATTTTTATCATATTCTAATCTTTCATTGATTTTTTTAGCCGCTTCAACACCAAATAAAACAGTATAGATCATAAGTGTTGCCCGAGTTTTAGCTTCCCTCTTTCGTGCGAAGTTGCTTTCGATAAGGTCAGTTTTTGATGCTTTATCATAATCATCTTTACCACCAAACATTGCACCAAGCATTCGTAATCCAAAAGAAGGAATATAAATGTGACATGCAGTAATGCCTATAACATATAAAAGTGTACTACCTGGAACAGGCACGGCAAATGCTACCGCCAAACCTATAGCAAATCCAAGAAGGGCTCCATAGCGACTCCACTTGCGTGTGCTGTCAAACGTATTAGTCGACTTAACTCCACTCTTTGAATTTAAATAATCATTTCCGAAACCAATAAGAGCATCAATAGGTGGTGCAATAAGTCCAAAACACGCTCGAAGAAAAACTCGGATTTTTGAGGGTACTTCTTGTTTATCCAATTCATCTGGTAAATTTAGATCTTGTATATCATCTATATCATCGCATTCAATCGGATTATTATACGAATTTTGCGAATTATGAGGCATAGCTAAGTTTTCCTCGTTACAATAAAATGTATTATTTTTATATATATACTATCATATCGATTAAATTTTAACACTTTATTAAGAGGAAGATTATTAACTGATTGATTATAATACTATTTTATTTTTATAATATTTGACAAAATCAATTAAATTCAATAAGTTATAATTGTGGTGACAGCGTCACACCAATTTGTTTTAAAGGAAAGCTATTGATTATAATACTATTTTATTTTTTAAACCCCGCCACAACAGGATAACGTCTATCTTTTCCAAACGCTTTATGGTCTATGCGTGCCCCTAAAGGCGATTGACGACGTTTATATTCATTTTTATGAATCATTTGAACCACTTTTTCAACCGTTACGCGTGGAAAATCACGTGCGACGATCTCATCTATGCTTAATTCCTGATTGAGATAAAGATCGAGAATATTGTCTAATACGGGATAAGGCGGGAGAGTGTCTTCATCTTTTTGATTGGGCGCAAGTTCCGCAGTAGGTGGGCGGTCTATGATGCGTTGTGGTATGACAGGGTTTATGAGATTCCTATAATCAGCAAGCTGATAGACTAATTGTTTTGGAACATCTTTTAAAACGCAAAATCCACCGGCCATGTCGCCATAAAGCGTTGAATACCCCACAGCAAGCTCACTGCGATTGCCAGTCGTTAGAACCATGCGTCCCATTTTGTTGGACATGGCCATAAGTATCATGCCGCGACAACGTGATTGAAGATTTTCTTCAGTAATATCTGGCTTTTTTCCAGCAAATACAGGAGCTAAGGTTTGTAAAAAACTTTCAAATACAGGTTCGATTGAAATGATTTCATAATGTACACCTAAGTTATTTGCAAGTGTGATCGCATCTTCATTGCTCATATCTGCTGTATAGCGTGATGGCATAAGTACTGCTGTGACATTATCGTGTCCGAGTGCATCGACAGCGATCGCAAGAGACAGTGCTGAATCTATCCCGCCAGAAAGGCCAATAAGAGCACCTTTGAAATGGCTTTTATGAACATAATCACGAACACCTAATACAAGTGCCTCGTATATTCGTTGCTCCTTCGTTGGAATGACAATAGGTTGAGACTTTATGATTGTTTCAGTGGTAGTAAATTCAACATCGACGGGTAATAAATTTTCATTAAAAAAACCCGCATGCTGACAAATTTTTCCATCCTGATTAACAAGCATAGAGCCGCCATCAAATATTAAATCATCCTGGCCGCCTACATTATTCACATAAACAATAGGTAATCCTGCGGCTTTAGCGCGTTTCGCTAAAGTGATTTGTCTATTTTCATGTTTATCCACTTCAAAAGGTGAGGCATTGGGCGATAAAATAATTCGCGCACCGTCTTTAGCGGCTTGCTGTATCGGTGCATCATACCAAAGGTCTTCGCAAATAGTGATGCCTACCGGAATTCCTTTCATGGAAATGATGCAGCTTTTGTTACCAGGAATGAAATAACGGCATTCATCAAATACACCATAATTTGGTAAGTGTTGTTTGAGATAAGTTCCTAGAATCTCACCATCGTAAATCACAGAACAGGCATTAAATAAACCTTCGGAGGTTTTATAGGGATGTCCTATCACACAATAAATTCCGTCGATAGTATTTTTAAATTCATATAATGCTTCTGTTGCTTCATCTAGAAATGCTTTTCGAAACAATAGATCTTCAGGAGGATAGCCAGTGATACTTAATTCTGGGAATACAATAACATCAGCTGTTAAAGTATCGCGAGCCAGCTTTGCAGCATCCCTAAGTTTGTTTAAATTATATGGAATATCACCAACGCATAGATTCAATTGAGCGAGTATGATGCGTAACTTAGTAGACATGATTCACCTGTATGGGTTGAGTGCAAGCTTCGTCGAGGAAAAGCGGCTGCTTGGTATCATTCGTTAAAATCAATAAAGTGCTGCCGACATAATCCACAATTTTTCCGGCAATGCCTTTTTCATGATAAATATCACTTCCACGAACGAGCGTTTCTTTTTCGCATGTTGCTGTATGCAACTTATTTTTTAATTTACCGCGATATTGCATGCGGGCAATGATTTCTTGGCCGGTGAAGCAACCTTTTTTAAAGTTAACACCATTTAATTGAGGCAAGTTAAGTTCATGAGGTAGAAACATCCCTGAGGTTTCTGGATAAATCATGGCAACACCATTTTCTAAAAAAGTGGGTAAACTTCCTGGGATACTTGATTCATTGCTTGCATCCGTAAGTTCAACTTTAAAAAAAACCGCATATTTTTTTAAAGCCTTTAAAGCAATATCAAGCATGTCACGCGGCATTTGTAAATAATAATCACCTTGATCATTAAATAAATAAAACAAACTAATGATTCTGCCTTGTGGATTGCAGTGAGCGCCTAATTGGGGTTGAGTAGGCGTGACATCATTGACATCACAAGTTAATTGTCCCTGTAATAATTTTTGAGCGTCACTGCCTGATACTTTTAATAATCCGATAGTTATCATTAAACTCGCTCTATATGGTATTTATTAAATAAATAATCAACCCATAAATGACTGATGTGTTCTGACAAACGATTTTGTGCGCGGCGTTCATCTAAATTATCAAAATCAATGAGTTCTAAGGGTTGATCTGGCCATGAGCATGCGAAAACAGCTTTTGTGCGTTTACCTGTTTCAGGGTCTATTTGCCATTGCAAACATTGAGCACATACGCCTTTTAACATGCATTGCATGGTGCTATACACAGAACCATGAATACTGGGGTTTTTTACTAAAAACGGTTTAAGTTCATTCTGTCGAGCTTGCTGGAAACGGCGTAATAAATCAGTATTACCTATAACATAAATACGGTCCACATCTGTTAGAGGAATATGAGCTTTGTGAGGATCTAATTTTCCTTCTGCGTAAGTCAACAAGATATCAAGTGCATCGCCTTCAGCAGACAAATCCTGTGAACGTCGTGCATCAATACGATCACCATTTTTTGTTGACCATATGATTAAATCCGCCGCTTTTTCTATGGAATCCTGATGATAGACTTCATTTCTTGATGTGAAATGTCCTAGATAAATGACTCTATTGCCTGCTTCACGTAAAGCAGTTCCGTAACTTTGCAACATGGGAATACTTATTTGTGTTCCAATGATTAATACTGTTTCATGTTCGTGAGAAATTTTTCCACGCACACCTGTAGGGCCCATTAAAGATACGGGATCATTGACTTTAAATGTTGCGCAAAGTTTGGAGCTCGCACCATTTTCTATGATCATAAATGTTAATAGGCCATGTTGTTTATCTGCACCCGTTGCAATCAGTGCTAAAGGCTCAATTTGTAATGAAGTGTGATCGATATGTGGCGCAAATGATTCATAATTTTGCAAGCGGTAAAATTGTCCTGCTTGAAAGTGTTTAGCAGCAAGCGGCGATTTAATAGTTAATTCGATGACATTTTCAGAGCAACGTTCAATGGATGAAATAGTCGTTTTAAAGAGTTCATTAATATTTTTTGCAAAAGTTTGGTATTCTTGATCATATCCGCGATTATTAATTTTTGTTTTAAGCACTTCTATGATTTTGGGATAAGTTCGCATGCCTGATGCAATCGCTTTTACGACGCTGCCATGAAATACAGGATGGGTGTCACCAATCAAACTGACTCGATGATCATCTTTATGATAGGAAGTAAAAGGCCCAAATAAAGGTTGTTTTACATTCGTAATCCCATGAGGGGTCGTGAGTTCGCCATCGACGTTTTCATAATGCTGGTATTGCAAACCTTGACGGTTAAAGGTGCCTCGATGTTCAAATTCATAAGCGGTATTAGGTTGTGTGCCCGTTGCTACAAAAATGGATCGAGCAGGAATGCGGGTTTCTTCGTTTGACGTTTCCCATTCGGTTTCATTTTTCATGATACGTCTGCGACAAACCAGGGTTTCGACATGTCCAAATTGATTGAGATCAACGCTGAAAGGTTCAAGTTCTTCGAGATAAAAAACACCTTCTTGCAAGGCTTTTGTGAGTTCTTCATGGTTATTAATATAAGCGGGAGATTCTTGCATTTTACGGCGATATACAATAGTCACGCCGCCCCATTGATGTATCAGCTTAATAAAGTTTGGCATGTCATTATTAAGTTTGGCGCGTTCACGTTCTTTGCGAACCGCTTTGCCGTGAGCTAAAAATTCTTCAAGAATTTCGAGGGAAGCTGGATCCAATGGTTGACGTACATAATCCTCGCCATGTATTTCCGCTAATTTTTCATGTCGATTTAAGATTTTTTCCACTTGTGTAATATAATAGGCTTGTACTTCAGTTGCAGTATCAACACCGGTTAAACCGCCGCCTATGATGGCGGCTGGTAATCGTACTTGAATATTAGTAAGACTTTCTTTTTTGGCAGCATTACCGAGTTGTAATGCCATTAAAAAATCATTTGCCTGACGCATGCCAGGTGCAAGACTGCCAGGAATAGAGAGTGCTTTAGGTAGTCCCGCACCCACTGCTAAGACAAAATGATCAAAACCCATTTCCCAGGCATCATGAACGGTAATAGTACCGCCAAAACGTGTGCTGCCAAAGACTTGAAAATAAGGTCTGCGCATCAGACTTATATAAATAAGTTTGAGAAAGTTTTTGTCCCACCTCACCGTAATGCCGTATTCTGCAACGCCTCCAAAACCTGCCATTAAGCGTTCATCAAGCGATTCTTTCAGGTGTTCATAGCTATGAATAGGTTCTTTAATTAAATGCTCTGCTAGAGGTTCTATTTTTAAACCGTCAAATCCCACCACGGCAAAACCTTCAAGTAATAAATGATGAGCGAGAGTGAACCCTGCCGGCCCCATGCCAGCAATTAAAACTTTTAATCCATTGTAGGGTTTCATGACAAATTGTTTTTGGCGCAAGGGATTCCATCGAGTCAATAAATCATAAATTTCGACACCCCATGGCAGATGCAGCACATCAATTAAAATACGTGTTTCAGCTTGAGGAATATTCACAGGTTCCTGTTTTTGATAGATGCAAGCTTTCATACAGTCATTACAGATGCGATGACCGGTGGCGGGGCACATGGGATTATCTACCATGACCATGGCCAGGGATGCAATCGTATGACCGTCACGTTTTAATGCATGCATTTCTGAAATTTTTTCTTCTAGCGGACAGCCAGTGAGTGTGACATCCAAAGGATTTTTTTTAAAACCTAAGTCCGGTTCGCCTTTTTTGACAGGAAAACCCTTGGAACAAAAATCTCCATCATGATCATGGCAATAGATGCAATAATTGATTTCATCCTGCGCTTCTCGTGCTGTCATACGTGGATCGGTTAATGTAAAGCCATCGCGCAAGCGTAGTTCTGTGGTGGTCAAACGGTTAAGTTTATCTTGCTCTATAGGTGAGCAAGGTACTAAATGTTCGTAATCTAATCGTTCAGGAAGGCGAAAGCTGGTCCAATGCCTGACATAAGCTTTTGCTTCTGGGGTCACAAGGCCGTGTACGCACCATTGAGTGAGTTTATCTATGCTATCCGCATAGTATTCAGGTTGCTCTATATATTGAATGGCGAGCAGACTAATGGCTAATTCTTTATCATCGCTTTGCAAGGGCGCTTTCGATAATTGTTCGTCTAACCAATGAGTTAGCAGTGTATAATCAAGTAAATTCTCTGTATTTAACATCTGCTTTTTTGCGCGTCTAAGCACAAAGAATTTTTTAAATGCAGAAACAGGATTATTTGATAGCGTACGCGCTTCTGCTATGGCTGCCTCTTCTTCAATATTAAACAAATGAATAAGAAAATCTTCTAAAACAGGGGCTACGGCGAGTAATAACTCGCTTACGGCAAGGGTTGAAAAGGTTTGAGATTCTTGTCGATAAGCCTGTAAATCATGATATAAATCTGCATTTGTCTGCTTAAGCTTGGCCATAAACTGCTGGTCAAGTTTTTGCAATCCTTCTGCGTGGAAGAGTTCCGCGAAGGTGAAGCCTGATAATTGAAGAGTAGGGTGAGTCATAGAGTAGATCAATAAGTGTGTGTTGATGATAATTATAGAGTATTTGTGGGCATATGTCAGGCTGATTTAATAGAGATTTTGAATTCATTGTAGAATTGGTAATGTATTCAGTCCAAAATTGATTGCTATATATCGATATATGATATATCCTGTTGCTATGATAAGAAATTTTAAAAGCAAAACAGCTCAAGATATATTTGATGGGATCATGTCTGCATCTGCAAGAAAGATCCCTATAGATTTGCATAATAAAATTAGGCGATTATTCGATCAGCTAAATGGAGCAACAAAAATTGATACATTGCGTGTACCTCCTGGAAATAACCTTGAAAAATTAAAAGGTAATTTAAAAGATCTATGGAGTGTAAGAGTCAATAAACAATGGCGAGTAATTTTTAAATGGGAAGACGACGAAGCTAGCAATGTTGATGTGATAGATTATCACTAAGAGGAAAATATTTATGTTACCAAAACAACGACCACCTACACACCCTGGACAAATGCTTTTAAAAGAGTTTCTGGAACCCATGGGGATTACCCAAAAAGAATTTTCTGTTCACTTGGGTTGGACTTATGCTCGTTTAAATGAAATTATAAACGGTCGTCGCGGAGTCAGTGCGGAATCAGCGCTCGCATTTGCTGATGCATTCCAAATGGAGCCTCAGTTTTGGCTTAATTTGCAGCAAAATTGGGATTTATGGCATGCTTTAAAAGCACATAAAAATATTAAACCTATAGATCATGCAGCATAATATATTTTACATGAACTTTAGAGGCTGCTTTAATTAACGCTTCATCTTGCGTTGCAATCGGAATTTTTTCTCTAAAAGCTAATTCAAGATAGGATGCATCATAAGAAGAAAGATCGCATTCTTTTGCTATTTCAAAAACCGTTTCGAATACTCTATCCGTTGCAGTGTGGTCGATATGAATAGGTAAATGTAATAAGGCATTTTTAAAATTAGCTGCAATCAACCGATCGATTCTTTTCTTTTTTTCAGCAAGCAAAAGAACATTAATGACTTCTAATTTCCAAATCGGTGGGACGCGCGCTTCATTTTTCTTTTGAAGAAAATCCAATATTTTCTCGGTATATGTATTTCCCTCATCCTCAAAACACCAAGCCATTGTCACAGAGCAATCTAATACAAATTTCATCGACGACCTTCCTCTATCAATGACTTTAAGGACAAGGATTTTCCCAGGGTGATACCTTGACGGTTTTTTCGAATAGAATCAATGGCCGAAGCGACAGGATCTTCTGTGAGCACAGGCGTCAGGAGTGCAATAACGCGCCCGTGTCGGGTGATGGCGATGGTTTCACCTTTTTGTTCCACGTCGTTAAGTAATTGAGAGAGGTGGGTTTTTGCTTGGAAAGCGCCTAAGGTTTGCATATTTATACCTCTAGAACTAGTTTATTTAAATATAGACTAGTTTAAATATAATGTCAACGGCGGATTATCGAAATATTGTTAACTCATATTAAGCAACAAAACAGACAAAAAGCAAAAAACAGCTTAATTTTTGTTGTGTTTTGGTTTATAATTATACGAAATGATTGAATTATCTTAAGATGATAGATATCCGCAAGAGTAGATAGTGGTCATTAAAATATTTTGATAAATGAGGATTGATGCGATGTTAAGCAGTCATGATGATGTAGAAAAGTTATCTTTTGCACAGATATTGTTTCGCTATTGGAATGAGTACCCTCAATTTACGAATAAGGAACTTGCGTTTATTAAACAATTACAATCTTCTTCTCTGCCCACAGAAGAGAGCATTCGTGACTCTAAGGAGTTCGATGATTCCTCAGTCGGAAATTTTATTCAAAAAATAAACATACTTAAAACAAAGAATCTTGCGATAACTGATCCTAGAATTCAATCTCAGCAAAGGATTGCTAAAATGACAAATCCTGCTGAGATAAAACCACAACTTTCACGAATTACAAATGATTGGTCAAGGGTTAACTTACCTGAAATGCAAGAAGCAAAAAAACGAGTTGTTAATATTTTTCTTCCTAAATATAAATCTATTTTGGAACAACAAGAAAAAGATTACCCTGCTTCTGGCTTTACTCAGACATTAATGTTATCTGCGGAGCGTGGGCCCATAGCTAAATTCAAGGAAAATACACGCCTCAAAAAATCCATGATGGAGTTGGTATATGCAATGGTTTCTCAATGTTTCAAGGACTATTGTGATGAGAATGGCGATATAAATACTATTATCAAAGATATGTTTAAGTTGAGACAACTACAGACTGATGACAATATTTTATTGATATCATTAATATCAGATTATATTGTAAATTGGTCAACTTTAACGACAGAAGCACATAAGATTTCTCCAACTTATGCACAAGCTATAGCAAGCGGTGTAGAAAGCTATGTTCGAAGCCAAGAGGGAGAATCGAAAAATTTTATAGAAAATCATTTTGAATTATTTCAGAGACTATCTCGATTAGAAAAAACCTTAGAATCAATACAAAAATCAAAGGGTGATAAGGATCCTTCATATAGAGCTGCTAAGCTTGTATATGATCATGCAAAAGAGACTGCTTTAACATTACTATGTCAATCTCCTGATGATAGGGTAAAGGAGCAAGAACTCATTAATTTATTTCGTAGCTTAGATGTTTCAGATATAAATTCAGTAAAAACGTATATCAAAAATAAATTGCCGCCATCTTCATTTGAAGATGTTTTCGATCGTCGTGATGAATATGGGGCACCGAGACCTTTAGTACACTCAATATTCTTCTTACCAAAAGAATATCCTACAGCTAGCGGGTGGAGAAATGGATTCGCCATTGTCGGTGCAGTTTTAGCGTCTCCTATATCCTTATTTGTAAAATGGCCTATTAAATTAATAGTGGAATGGCCATTACATGCAATTGAAAAAGCTTTATGTAAACCAACAAATAATCTGGTTGTTCGTGCCGTAGGAGAACTCGCTGGTGCATTGTCTTCATTCGTGCGCTACGCTATTTCATTTAATCCCATCCAATCAGCTCAAGAAGCAGGAGCTAAGGGTGCTCGACCTTCGCGAATGTTTGGTGACGTTGCGGGTAAATGGATCGGACGTGCTATTGGTTTTGTAACAAGTTTAGGCGGTATAGGCGCATTTGCGTTCTTAGCACCTACTGCTGTAGTAGGTATAGCAGGAGCTATTGGTGGGCCGAGTGTTGCAACTGCAGTGACGGGTGCCTTAAATACAGCAACAACGACATTGCATCTAGGGGTGGTTGGAGAAAAATTAGGAGTAGCAGCATCTGCTATATCAACTGCTGCATCAACTAGTATTGGAGTACCATTGTCTTTGGAAGCTGCTGGACTTGCCCTGACTGTTCTTCCTACTGCGGCGGCAATGTTAAGTAATAGCATATCAACAGGTGCGGTAGTTACTGCATCTGAAAAGTCTAGTGGAGGGAAACAAGAAGTAGTTGATGCTTCTTCTGCTCAAGCGGAACAAAAAACAGTCCCCAGCGATGTTAAAATTACTAGGAGTTTAATAAGATATGATAAAAACAAAACACCAGAAACAGTAGTAACTGAGCTGTCAAAATTACTTGATAATAACGAACTAGTGACTGAGCTACCGAAATTACTTAACAATACATATAATCCTCTAAAGATACGCGAATGTTTTTTAAAGTTTAATGAAATAATAAAAAATACAGAAAATCAGAAGTTGTTGCGAGATATAATTGCTAATAAGGATCTCGATCCTATAGTTCTCAAGGAAATAATCGAGAAAAGTTTTACTGCGCTTGCGAAATGTGAACCAGTAAGGGTTTTTTGGAGAGAGCCCTCATTGACTTCAATTTGTGGGTTTATGTATAGAACATTAGCTGAAAAAGTAGGGTATCGGGCTGAATTGGTAGATGGAAAATGTGTTTTGCCACCAGAGCCAGAAGAGCTGAAGGTGATTCATACAATTTTAAGAGCTAATGTAGAGGCATCAAGAGTGAAGCAGGATGAGAAGACTTCGCTATCAGAAATGTCGGTTGATTACATGATTAAATTTCTTTTAACTACTCCTTCTATTGGAGATAATGCAAATGTAGTCAAGGAAAAAGTCGCCATGCAAAAAGCGCTCTCAAGTGAAGGGAGAGAAATCCGAGGTATTTCGTCGGAATACATTGCTCCTTCTGGTAGGAGTGATGATGAGACGAAGCCGAGCGTTAGTAGTGGAGGTCGTAGGTAAGGTTTGTATAAAAACGAGAAAGATAGTGTTTCAAATATAATCAGCCATCATTATCTTTCTCAATCCTCCCTCTATCATTCTTACCATCCTATGCTACGATAACCCTGCATCCTATCATTCAATTCAATAAAACGGAGTTTATCTTATGAAATTAAAGCAACTCGTCTTAGGTGTCGCACTCAATCTAGCTCTCTTTTCAACCGCAGCCCATGCAGATATCATACTTCAATCACAAAAAGCTGGAGGAAACGTTTGTGATAATATCCCAGGCGCATGGTCAGGTACTGGTACAGTGTCTGCTACCATACTTTTTAAGTTTACTTGTGTATACCACGGCACAGGCATAGTTATCCCTAAATCCACGCCTAATTCCTATGATTTTAAAATGAGTTTACAAAAAACTTCGGGTCTTTGTCCAGCTAGCAAAGAAGTCGTATTGCCTGGCTTCTGCGATCCTGTTGCTGGACGTTTGGTATTAGATTCCCAAGATGTTCATTTAACGGGTATGATTTCGCCAGATGGGAAGTTAGTTGATAGGATAACAGGTAAGATAGCCATGACGGTGTTGAATCAAACCATTAATGCGGATGTCGAAAAAATGGAATTGCATAAGCAATAATAAATCCACTTGATCACCTTTTTGTTAAAAGATAGCTTCCTAAAAGTCGCTGAGTCCCGCGCTAGGCTTGTCCCGCTATGCTTTTAAGCGGGAAGCGTGCGCGGGATGACGCAAAAATAAGGGTAAGTTGAAAACAAAAACATGACAGAAATCTCAATTGATAGTATTAGCAAATGCACTTAAAAAAGAATGTAAAAAGTGAGGTAAAACTTATGAGTAAACGAAATATAGGCAATGAAGTCATTGAGGGTATGCAAGAAGCCATAAAATATATGCGCGGCAAAAAAACACGAGCTATAACTCATAAAATAGCCATACCTGAAAATATTGATGTCAAGTCAATTCGAGCAAAGCTTCACTTATCTAGACCCGTATTTGCTAGTCGTTTTGGTTTTAGTCCGCGTACTATTCAACATTGGGAGCAGGGTAGTAGGCGCCCACAAGGTGCTGCTCGAATTCTTCTTTTATTATTACAAAGAGAACCTGAAACTATTGAAAAAATATTAAATTATAAAAATTCAAGAGCTGCAAAATATCCTATAATGAATAAATGATAAACACACCCTTGAATATTCCCTTTCCGCCCATATAACAGGACTATCGTTTATTTTTGGGGAGCATAGTAGTTATGAGCGCGGCAGCACAACAAGAAACCCTTAGTTTTCAAGCAGAAGTTAAGCAATTACTGCATCTTGTCACACATTTTTTATACAGCAATAAAGAAATATTTTTGCGTGAATTGATTTCAAATGCTTCTGATGCGGCCGATAAACTTCGTTTCGAAGCCTTGTCTGATGCGGCATTGTACGAAAATAATCCAGAATTAAAAATTTATGTGAGTTTTGATGAAAAAGCTCGCACTATTACGATACGCGATAATGGTATTGGTATGAGCCGTGATGAGGTCATCGCTAATTTGGGTACCATTGCAAAATCAGGCACACGCGACTTTTTATCACAGTTAACGGGTGATCAAAAGAAAGATGCTCATTTGATAGGACAATTTGGTGTCGGGTTTTATTCGGCATTTATTGTGGCAGATAAAGTCACTGTAACAACTCGTCGTGCAGGGTTAACCAAAGAACATGGTGTGCGTTGGGAATCGAATGGTGAAGGTGCTTATACCATAGAAAATGTTGATAAAAATGACAGAGGAACTGAAATTTGCTTACATATTAAAGAATCTGAAGGCGATTTTTTGAATGCTTGGCGGTTACGTACGATTATTACAAAATATTCCGATCATGTGAGTTTGCCTATCATGATGCATCACATGGAAAGTGTGGACGAGAAAGATAAAAAACCAGCTGAATGGGAAGCAGTCAATAAAGCGACTGCATTATGGGTTTTACCAAAAAACTCTATCACTGATGAACAATATAAAGAACATTACAAGCACATTGCGCATGATTTCCAGGATCCTTTAGTCTGGGCGCATAATCAGGTTGAAGGCGGTAATTTAGATTACATCAGTTTGTTATACATTCCTATGCATGCACCCATGAATATGTTTCAACAGGAACAGCAAAAGGGATTAAAACTCTATGTTCAACGTGTCTTTATTATGGATAAAGTTGATCAATTCATGCCGAATTACTTGCGTTTTGTGCGAGGTATTGTGGACACGAATGCATTGCCTTTAAATATTTCCCGAGAAATATTGCAAGATAATGCTACCATGATCAAATTACGCAATGCTCTAGTGAAACGTGTTCTCGATACCTTGGACAAATTGGCGAAAGATGACAAAGATAAATATGCCATATTCTGGAAACAATTTGGGAATGTCTTAAAAGAAGGGCCCGCAGAAGATTTTACAAATCGTGAACGTGTGGCTAAGTTAATACGCTTTTCATCGACTCATACCGATTCGCCTATTCAAACAGTATCGTTTGAAGAATATGTGAGCCGCATGAAGCCGGACCAAAAGAAAATTTATTTTATCACGGCTGATTCATTCCATGCAGCGAAAGCAAGTCCACACTTGGAAATTTTCCGTAAAAATAACATCGAAGTATTGTTATTATCCGATAGAGTCGATGAATGGTTGGTGGCCCATCTTAATGAGTTTGATGGTAAAGCATTACATTCTGTTGCAAAAGGCGATGTCAGTTTTGATGAAATCGCAGGATCTGAAACTCAAAAAGATGAAATGAAAAAGAAAGAAGAATCATTAAAAAAAGAATTTGATGAAGTTATCACTAAAGTTAAAACCGAGCTAGGCGATAAAGTTAAAGAAGTTCGTATTTCACATCGTCTCACAAGTTCGCCATCTTGTTTAGTGGCTGATGAAAATGATATGGGTATACAATTACAACGTTTATTAAAAGCAGCCGGACAAGATGTGGCGGAGGTTAAACCTATTTTTGAATTAAATCCGGACCATGCTTTAGTAAAACTTTTAGCTCATGAAAATAATTCAGAACGATTTAATGAGTGGACGCATATTTTATTTGATCAAGCGGTGCTTGCAGAAGGTGGTCAATTGAAAGAACCCGCAGTTTTTGTGCAGCGCATGAATAAATTACTGCTTGAGCTTGCAAAATAATTTTCTACGAGGAGATAAGTATGTTAATTGGTGTTCCAAAAGAGATTAAAAATAATGAATTTCGTCTAGGCCTTATTCCTAGCAGTGTGCGTGAATTGGTTGCAAACGGTCATCAAGTCGTGGTCCAGCACGATGCGGGGATGGGCATAGGCATCGATGATGCTGCATTTGAGCATGTGGGCGCAAGCATAGTGCAAACTGCAGAAGAAGTTTTTGCTAAAGCAGATATGATTGTTAAAGTAAAAGAACCCCAGTTGCAAGAATGTCGCATGCTTCGATCCGGCCAAGTCTTATTTACCTACTTGCATTTGGCTCCAGATCCAGAACAAGCGCGTTTATTAGAAAAATCAGGTTGTATTGCAATAGCGTATGAAACAGTGACTAATAAATTGGGTGGTTTACCGCTTTTAGCGCCCATGAGTGAAGTGGCTGGTCGTATGGCCATACAAGCAGGTGCGACGAGCTTAGAAATTACCAATCAAGGCAGCGGAATTTTGTTAGGCGGTGTTCCAGGAGTTGCGCCTGCCAAGGTTGTCGTATTAGGCGGTGGTGTAGTCGGTACCAATTCAGTGCGTGTTGCGATGGGTATGGGCGCTCGTGTCGTTGTGATTGATAAATCACTCGAACGTTTGAATCATTTGGATTTACAGTTTGGTTCAAGAATTATGACTGTTTATTCTACCACGGATGCGATTGAGCGGCATATTGCAACGGCTGATTTAGTCGTGGGTGCAGTTTTAATTCCCGGTGGCTCAGCACCGCGTTTGGTTAGCCGCGATATGTTAAAAAATATGCGTCATGGTTCTGTGATGGTGGATGTTTCAATTGACCAAGGCGGTTGTTTTGAAACAAGCAAAGCTACCACACACCAAAATCCAACGTATATTGTGGATGGTATTGTCCATTATTGTGTATCTAACATGCCAGGTGCGGTGCCAAGAACGTCGACGTTTGCATTGAATAATGCGACTTTACCCTTTGTTTTAGCATTGGCTAATAAAGGTTATAAAGATGCGTTGATACATGATCCCCATTTATTGAATGGTTTGAATGTATATAAAGGTAAATATACGCATAAAGCGGTTGCTGAAGCACTAAATGTTGCGTACACCCCTGCAGGAAGTTTATTACAATAAAGGATATGCCATGTTAGCTTGCTTCCAAAAAACCATGAGTAAAAGCGCAATACCTATTACTATCATACCCCAAAAGGAAATGGAAACATGGCGAGCGAAGCAAGATAAGCATGTAAAAAATTGGTTGCAAGCTACCCAATTTAAATCTGAGCCTGGTAGTTTTTCTCTTATCCCAGATGAAACAGGAAAGCTTATCAAGGTCTTATGTTGCATTTCAGAATTGAAGCAATCTTGGAGTGTGGGTATTTTACCTTTAAGTTTACCTGAGGGTGATTATTATTTTGAAATTGATAAAAGTTATTATGCATCATTTGCCATTGCATGGGGTTTAGGTGCTTATCAATTTGATCGTTATAAAAAACCTAAACGTAAATCTGCAAAATGTGTTTTGATAAAGAATATAGATGCAAGTTATGTTGAAAATACCGTTGCATCGATTTATTTTGTGCGCGATTTAATCAATACTCCTGCTGATGATATGGGCCCATCGGAGTTAGCTGATGCTGCTAATGTGTTGGCGAAACGATATAAAGCTAGAACAAAACATATCGTTGGTGAAACCTTGTTAAAACATAATTACCCATGCATTTATACCGTAGGACGTGCCAGCGATGATGCACCGCGTTTGATTGATATGCGTTGGGGCCATAAAAAACATCCTTTGGTGGTATTAGTTGGAAAAGGTGTTTGTTTTGATACAGGTGGTTTGGATATTAAACCTTCATCAGCTATGTTATTAATGAAAAAAGACATGGGTGGTGCGGCGCATGTATTAGGTTTAGCGCAAATGATCATGAGTGCAAAACTTAATATTCAATTACGCGTGCTTATTCCTGCAGTCGAAAACTCAGTTTCAGGCAATGCTTATAGACCAGGTGATATCATTAAAAGCCGTAAAGGTCTGACCATAGAAATTGGTAATACCGATGCTGAAGGCAGAGTGGTTTTAGCAGATGCATTAACAGAAGCTGCGAGTGAATCACCCGACTTAATCATTGATATGGCGACATTAACAGGTGCTGCACGTATCGCGTTAGGGACTGAGTTACCTGCCGTGTTTTCAAATAATGATAAAATTTGCGAAGAAGTGATTAAACATTCCTATCAGGTTCAAGATCCAATCTGGCGATTACCTTTATTTGGTTTATATCGTGATTCACTTAATAGTTCTATTGCTGATATCAATAATTGTGGTAGTGATTCTTATGGCGGTGCTATTACAGCCGCATTATTTTTGAAAGAGTTTGTGCCGGATAATATTCCGTGGTTGCATTATGATGTTATGGCATGGAATGTGAAGACAAGGCCAGGCAGACCACAGGGCGGGGAGGCTATGGGTCTGCGTGGGTTGTTTAGTTATTTGGTAAGTGTTCACGGCCTATAGCTTCTAGTCACCCCTTTCCTCCAATGCTTTTTTTGGAGGAAAGGGGCGGGGGCTGTAGGATCGACGCATAATTTGAGAAGAAAGTCACTCTCCCCTCCAACGTTTTTTGTTGGAGGGGAGAGCCGGAGAGGGGAGGCTTAGGGTTTGCAACAATTTCGAGATTTTTTCACATAACATACATCAATCCCTCAATTATTGTTGTTCCTAATCCATCATTCCTTCTTTTCATTTCTTTTTTTATATACCGACATCCCAAATAAAATAACGATAATATTCTTCTAGTTTTTAGTCGGAAGTATTCATTTTCAATTCCAGATAGAGAGTGAATGACGTGGGTAACATAATAATCCTTCTCAATGATGGATGGATATTTGATACGTAACGTTTCTGCTGTTACAGATACTAGTTCTTTTAATTGTTCTTGAGTAAGAAGTTTATCCACGTGTTAACTCCATATCACGATAACGCAATTGTCTGCGAAATCTATCTTTTAGTTTTGTCGTTGGATTGACAGGAATCTGGGTTGATCTTCCTGTTTGGTAATCTTGTTCTTCAGGAGAAGGCTCCCAGCGAATATTAAGCCTATCTAAGACTGCTCGCATTGTTGGAAGTACACCTTCCTTAAGATAGGTCGTTTTAGCGATCTCAGAGCGAGCTAACTTAGCGTATACTCCATAGCCCAGCTTAGCCAAGCGCCCACTTTGTACAAGGCGGTTTAGAGCGCGGCTAATTTGACGTGAGTCGGCGATATTAGCAACATCTGAGCGTAAAACAACCTCCCCAGAAAGCCTCTCAATTCGCTTTAATACTTTGAATGTAATGCTTTTTTTATATGGAACCTTCATAATCAACCTCTTGCCAACAATGGACATATAAATTATTATAGCAGTTTTTTTACGGTATTTCAAAGGCGGTTTGATTAGTAGAATGTTTGAGGGATTGTGGGTATGAAAATATTGATTAAAACTCGATAAAAAAGACGCAAGCGGGCTCGCAAACGGTAACGTTCACGATTTGGCCTGTGGCAACCATTGAATAATTATCTTTTTTCTAAATGATCAATATGATAATAATGCGTAAGACAAGGTTGCTCAATAGCAGGTTTTTTTTCAATAATTAATTTTTGTTGAAGTAAAATTTCATTTTGTTGGGTTCGTTTATAATCATTCACACATTGATTGAGATCACGATTACGCATCGCTTCAAAATAAATCATGGCAGTATGGCGTAATCGTTTTTCTTCATGAATCATGGCATATTTCCATACACCAAAGAATTCGGCCCATTGGAAATAAATAGCTGGCATTACACCGCCCACATAGAATTTTGCGCCAGAAGTGAACTCATAACCTCCCCAATAAATTAACTCTAATGCCGCATATTTTTTAAATTGCAGATATTGTTTTTCAGTCATTTCAATTGCCAGATGACTGTACTTATCTTTTAATGTTGCGCGAATTCTTTCTTTTAGTTTTTTTATATCTTCACTATTTAATTCTTCATGCGGTAATAAAAAATTACCAAAGTGTTTGCGGTGTTTTTTTTCTGACTCAAGATAGTATTTAATAAGCGGGTCTAGTGCTGTAGAACTTAATTCATGTTCATGCCAGGCTAAAAAATTCATTTGCTCGCTAGACAACGGCTTGCCTTGCGCAAACGTTTTTATCATGTCTGACGAGCTGTTATGAATAGGTTGGAGTATTAAAGTAGGTTTCATGTTATGCCCAACTCATGATAACTTTGCCGCTCTGACCCGAAAGCATGGTATCGAATGCTTTTTGATATTCATTGATATGAAATTCATGCGTGATCACAGGTGATATATCTAAGCCGCTCTGTAACATGCTAATCATTTTATACCAGGTTTCAAACATTTCACGTCCATAAATACCTTTGACTAGCAAACCTTTCATAATAATTTGGTTCCAGTCGATTTGTGTATCGCGCGGCAAAAATCCAAGGAGTGCGACTTTTCCTGCGTGATTCATATGTGTCAACATATCGCCGAAAGCTTTAGGATTGCCAGACATTTCGAGTCCAATATCAAATCCTTCCCGCATACCTAGTGAATGCATGGCGTCTTTCAGGGTGGTTTGTTGTATGTTTAAAGCGAGGGTTGCACCCATTTTTTTAGCCAGTGCAAGCCTATATTCATTCACATCGGAAATGACAATGTGTCTTGCGCCCGCATGTTTTGCAACAGCGACAGCCATAATTCCGACCGGACCTGCACCTGTAATTAATACATCTTCACCTACGAGATCAAATGAAAGTGCTGTATGTGTTGCATTACCAAAAGGATCTAGAATAGATGCTGTCGAATCACTAATATTGTCTGGAATAGGGTAAGCGTTAACAGCAGGTATAGTTATATACTCAGCAAAACATCCGGTGCGAGTGACGCCTACGCTATCGTTTTTTCTGCAGACATGGCGCCTGCCAGCGCGGCAATTTCGACAAAAGCCGCATGCGATGTGGCCTTCACCAGAAACACGGTCTCCTCGTTTAAACCCTTCGACATGTTCTCCCATATCTACAATTTCACCAACAAATTCATGTCCTGTGACAAGCGGGACAGGTACCGTTTGTTGTGCCCAGGCATCCCAATGATATATATGAATATCAGTTCCGCAGATTGCTGTTTTTTTAATTTTAATTAAAAGATCATTATGGCCCATGTTAGGTTCTGGAACGTCGGTTAACCATATGCCTTTTTCAGGTTTTGATTTGACTAATGCTTTCATGATGCGATGACTCCAAGTTTTTTGCCTACTTTAGCAAAAGCTTCAATGGCTCTGTCCAGGTGTTGTTTTTCATGCGCGGCTGACATTTGTGTGCGGATGCGAGCTTGTCCATGAGGGACAACAGGATAAGAAAATCCTATCACATACACGCCTTCTTTGAGTAACTCATCTGCCATGGTTTTTGCGAGTTTAGCATCGCCCAACATGACAGGAATAATAGGATGTTCGCCAGGGACAAGAGTAAATCCTAATGCCTGCATATGTTTTCTAAAATAAGCGCTATTATCATGCACTTTTTTTATTAAATCATGGCTTGTTTCAAGCATATCTAATACTTTAATGGATGAGGCTGTAATCACAGGTGCTAATGCATTTGAAAATAAATAAGGTCGTGAACGTTGTCGTAACCATTCAATCACCTCACGTTTACCACTCGTATAACCGCCTGATGCACCGCCTAATGCTTTACCTAATGTTCCTGTTATGATGTCTACTTTGCCCATGACTTGACAATATTCATGTGTGCCGCGGCCATTTTTTCCCATAAATCCTACAGAGTGTGAGTCATCGACCATGACGAGTGCATCATAACGTTCGGCTAGATCGCAAATTGCGCTTAAATTTGCAATAATCCCATCCATAGAAAATACGCCATCTGTTGCGATAAGGCGGAAACGACAATCTTTGGCTTCTTTTAATTTATCTTCAAGGTCATTCATATCATTATTGTTGTAGCGGTAGCGTTTTGCTTTGCAAAGACGGATACCATCAATAATGCTTGCATGGTTGAGCGCATCGCTTATCACAGCATCCTCTGGACCTAATAAAGTTTCAAATAATCCCCCATTTGCATCAAAGCAGGAAGAATAAAGAATAGTGTCTTCCATGCCAAGAAAATCGCTAAGACGTTGTTCTAGCTCTTTGTGGTCACTCTGTGTACCGCAGATGAACCGCACAGAGGACATGCCATAACCATAGCGCTCAATAGCGTGTTTTGCAGCATGCATAATGTCCGGATGATTGGATAAACCAAGGTAATTATTTGCACATAAATTAATGACACTTAAGGCTGTATTTACCGTAATAACAGCTTGTTGTTGCGATGTGATGACGCGTTCGGCTTTATAAAGACCTGTTTGTTTTAATTGGTCTATTTCTTTTGAAAGATAATCATAATAATTTTTTTTCATTGGTATTCTCTTTATAAATTAGTAAGATATGATCATATGTGAAAGTGAATTGTCTCTTAGGATGGATATGCTTTATAGTTTGGATTGCTTTTTTATAGCTTTTTTTCTGACTAAGCTATTATAGGCTTCTTCTGTAGCTTTAGCTATGCTTTCCTTACGATTTTTTAATACATCAACTTGATTATTTAATTGTAAAATAAGGTTTTTTAAAGGAAGCGTTTTGATATTATTTTTATCCTTCAATAACATTGGATTTTCTTTTAGTAATTCATAAGTAATACTACGTGCAAGACCCGATATTTCAAAGTTAGTTTCAAGCAGAGGAGCAGCTTTAATGCTGGTAATTAAATCAGTCATCCATGGAAAATCGTTACATAAGGGACGCAGTGCTTTAATCAAGTTATCTTTTTTATGACTTGACTCGGGTCCATTGTTTGTTTTAGGCTCTTTTTTCTTCACCATATTTACGTGCCCTCCCTATGGTTTGTTATATTTTTAGCTTACTCATCTTATTGAGTGTTCGCAATTAAAAAATGATTTTGGAGAGTATTTTTATGAAAGAAACTACAGTGCCATCTCGTTTACGCTGGGCTTGCAGACGCGGAATGTTGGAACTTGATGTTTTATTAGGAAATTTTTTAGAAGAAGTGTATACAAATCTCACGGAAGAAGAACAATTCATTTTTGTACAATTATTATCCGAAAATGACCAGGACTTATTTTTATGGCTTACCGGAAAAGAACCACCCAATCATTCGGATTTTATCATGATGGTAGAAAAGATTCGTTATCATGCAAAACATAGACATTCAGCTTAAACCGTCAAAAACTGCCATTTTTTTAAGCCTATTTCTTTGGTTTGGTAGTGTGTTAGCTATGATGAGCTTAAATATGGAGAGTTGGATGAAGATACTATTAGTTTTTGTTAGCTCTTTGTATGGTATTAACCTATTGTTTGTACATGGTTTATTGATAGGTCCTAAAGCTCTTAAAGGTCTTAGGCATATCTATGGCAGGCATTGGCAAATTTTGATGAATCAAGGTGAGTGTATCGCTATTTTAATGGGTGATAGCACAGTTACCTTGAAGTGTTGTGTACTGCGTTTTCAAATACCAGGCAATAAGCACAGATATTCTTGTTTAATTTTTAACGATTCTTTGGAGTTTGACAGCTATCGTCATTTACTTTTATGTCTGCGTTGTTTTAAGTAAGTAGAAAGATAGCCAAAAATACGCTACTATTCACCGCTTTATCGGTATAACATCAACTATGCAACATATACGCAACTTTTCAATTATTGCTCACATTGATCATGGTAAGTCGACCTTGGCAGATCGTTTAATACAGATTTGTGGTGGTTTGGCTGATCGTGAAATGGCAGAACAAGTGCTGGATTCCATGGATCTTGAGCGCGAGCGTGGGATCACTATTAAAGCACACAGCGTAACGCTTCATTATAAATCGCGTAGTGGTGAATCCTATCAACTAAATTTTATTGATACCCCTGGACATGTGGATTTCTCTTATGAGGTCTCGCGTTCTCTTGCGGCATGTGAAGGTGCACTACTCGTAGTGGATGCAGGACAAGGTGTGGAGGCGCAAACGTTAGCCGTTTGTTATACAGCTCTTGAGCAAGGTTTAGAGGTCGTGCCTGTATTGAATAAAATTGATCTTCCACAAGCCGATCCTGAACGTGTGATTCATGAAATTGAAGAAATTATTGGTTTAGAAGCCCAGAATGCATTACGAGTAAGTGCCAAAACAGGTTTAGGGATTGAAGATTTACTTGAGAAAATTATCACTGATATACCCGCACCAGAAGGGGATGTCGATGCACCTTTGCAAGCATTAATTATTGATTCCTGGTTTGATAGTTATTTAGGTGTAGTATCGTTGGTTAGGGTTAAAAATGGCACCTTAAAAGTTGGCGAAAAAATGCAAGTGATGTCGACTGGGCGCAGCCATGAGGTTGCAGGCATAGGTATTTTTACACCTAAACGTGTATCAACCGGTTTGTTAAAAGCGGGTGAAGTAGGTTATGTCGTTGCAGGTATTAAGGACATTAATGGCGCTCCCGTGGGTGATACCTTAACTCATACGCATAAACCTTCAAGTGGGCCGCTTCCAGGATTTAAAAAAATAAAACCACAGGTTTATGCAGGACTTTTTACGATTAGTTCCGATGATTTTCCAGCATTTAGAGAAGCCCTCGCAAAGCTTTGTTTAAACGACGCTGCATTATTTTATGAACCTGAATCATCAGAAGCGTTAGGTTTTGGATTCCGTTGTGGATTTCTTGGGTTGTTGCATATGGAGATTGTGCAAGAGAGACTTGAGCGTGAATATAATTTAGATTTAATTACCACAGCACCCACGGTAGTTTATGAAGTGATTACAACAAAAGGTGAAACACTCTACGTAGATAATCCTTCTAAGTTACCTGCGACTAATTATATTGAAGAATTACGTGAGCCTATTGCAAAAGTCAATATTCTTGTCCCGCAACAATATTTAGGCAATGTGATGACGCTTTGTAATGAAAGGCGCGGAATTCAAAAAAATATGCAATACTTGGGTACACAAGTATCATTGACATATGAAATTCCTATGAATGAAGTCGTGCTCGATTTTTTTGATCGATTAAAATCGGTGAGTCGCGGCTATGCTTCATTGGATTATAGTTTTTCCTATTTTCAGGCTGCTGATTTAGTAAAACTTGATTTATTAATTAATGGCGATAAAGTGGATGCGCTCGCATTTATTGTGCATAGAGATCAGGCACAGTATAAAGGCAGACAGTTGGCCGAAAAAATGCGCGAACTTATTCCAAGACAGATGTTTGATGTTGCCATTCAAGCGGCAATAGGTGCGCAGATTATTGCAAGATCAACAGTAAAAGCATTGCGTAAAAATGTGATAGCAAAATGTTATGGCGGCGATATTACTCGCAAACGCAAGTTGTTAGAAAAACAAAAGGAAGGTAAGAAACGTATGAAACAGGTGGGAAATGTTGAAATACCACAAGAAGCGTTTCTGGCGATTTTAAAGGTGGATAAATAAGATTGGAGGATGATGATGAATTTTAATTTCGAGCTGATATTATTTTATGCGGTAGTGGTTAGCGGTGTTATCGCGCTTTTTGATCAATTGTTTTTAATGAAAAAACGTAAGCAAGCCTATGCTAAAGCAACTAAAGGTTTGCCAAATCCTCCGGAATTAAAATTACCTATTCTGATTGATTATGCAAGATCATTTTTTCCTGTTTTATTATTGGTGTTTTTATTGAGATCATTTTTATATGAACCTTTTCGTATTCCAACAGGTTCATTGGAGCCGACCCTGGCTGCTGGCGATTTTATTTTAGTAAATAAATTTCATTACGGTGTGAGATTGCCAGTTTCACACACCGTTATTTATCCTAATTACCAGCCTAAGCATGGTGATATTATCGTATTTCGTTGGCCGCCTAATCCATCCGTTAATTTTATTAAGCGGGTGATCGGAGTTCCAGGGGATAAAATTAGTTATATGGATAAAATTTTATATGTTAATGGTCAAAAAATAAATCAGAGTGACATAGGAATAACGAATAATAGAGATGAAGACGGACGTCTTTGGGAAGTCAAAGAAAAAATGGAAGATTTTTTTGGTGTAAAACATGCCATTTATATCAATGAAGCAAGATATGGCGAAGATTTTAAAGATGTTCTCGTACCTCCAGACATGTATTTTGTGATGGGTGATAATCGCGACAGTAGTGCTGATAGCCGGTTCTGGGGATTTGTGCCATATGAAAATATTGTAGGTAAAGCAAATTATGTATGGATGAGTTGGGATTCATTCGATCATAAAATACGATGGGGTCGACTAGGGAAAGCAGTGCATTAATATGAGTGAAGAATTGTGTCGTAAATTAGGTTATCACTTTAATAACCCAAAAATACTCAAGACGGCTTTAACACATTGTAGTAGTGATGATAACAATAATGAACGTCTGGAATTTTTAGGAGATTCCATTGTGAATTTTATTGTCGCTGAGATGCTTTACCAACAATTTCCTCATGCACAAGAAGGTGATTTAAGCCGTTGGCGTGCAACACTGATTAATCGTGATGCATTAGGTAATTTAGCAAGACAGTTTCAGTTAGGTCGTTATTTATTTTTAGGCCCTGGTGAATTAAAGAGTGGCGGCGGCGAACGATTATCTATTTTATCTTGTGCGATGGAAGCAATCATAGGCGCTATTTATTTGGATGGTGGTTTTGCGGTGGCTCGTGAATGTGTGTTGCGTTGGTATGCTCCATTGCTACAGTCATTATCCTTTTCAACTAACCATAAAGATCCAAAAACGAAATTACAAGAATATTTACAAAGTTTACATGTGCCTTTACCCACCTATTCTGTAGAGTCAGTCGAAGGTGAGTCGCATCAACAGACTTTTGTGGTCAGTTGTTGCGTGGAAGGAATGTCGCAAAAAGCTTTAGGTAAGGGAACAAGTCGTAGACGAGCAGAGCAAGAAGCTGCTGAACTTATGTTAGGAATAGTAAAAGATGAATTCAAATAGTCAATGTGGTTATGTTGCCATTGTAGGTAGACCTAATGTTGGTAAGTCAACTTTGTTGAATGCCTTGATTGGAAAAAAAATTAGTATTACTTCACCTAAGCCGCAAACTACACGCAATCAAATTCTTGGTATCAAAACCATAGGTTCCGCGCAAGCTGTATTCATTGATACGCCGGGTTTACATAAAGCTGAACGCCGCGCGATGAATAGATATATGAATAAATTAGCAAGTTCGGTCATTGTGGATGCTGATATCGTGCTTTTTATGGTAGAAGCACTGCGATTTAATGATGATGACGACATGATTTTGCAAAAATTGAATGAAACCAAAGCGCCAGTGATTCTAGTCATCAATAAAGTAGATAAAATAAAAGATAAAAGCCAGTTACTACCTTTTATCAATGATTTAAAAGAGCGGTATCATTTTAAAGATATTGTTCCCATGTCAGCAAGAAAAATGGATAACGTGGTTGAGCTTGAAACAATGATAATGAAGCTTCTTCCAGAAAATCCACATTTTTATCCAGATGAACAACTTACGGATAAAAGTGAAAAATTTCAAGCGGCTGAATTGATACGTGAAAAGCTTATTCAGGCGACCGAAGAAGAATTGCCTTATAGCACCACAGTAGTTGTTGACTCATTTGAAAATGAAGAAAAAATTGTTAAAATTAGCGCTATTATTTGGGTGGAACGCGAAGGTCAAAAACCTATTGTGATTGGCAAAGATGGCGAGATGTTAAAAAAAATTGGTACACTTGCACGTAAAGATATTGAAAAATTAGTGGGTAAAAAAGTTTTTTTACGTTTGTGGGTAAAAGTTAAAGATAATTGGACGGATGATGAGAGGGTATTGCAGAATTTGGGGTATGAATAACTTGTATGCGTATATTGCTACAACAAGCCTTTATCCTTCATCACCGCCCATTCCGCGAAACAAGCCTATTATTAGACGTTTTCACCGAAGAACATGGAAAAATATCACTGATAGCTAAAGGTGTGCGTAAGCATCGTTCAACATTAAAAGCTTTATTACAACCTTTTGTTCCCTTGCTGGTGTCATGGCAAGGTAAAAATGAATTAATGAACCTGGTATCCGTAGAAGCTAAAGGACCTCCTTTTCAATTACGTGGTGATTGCTTGTTAAGTGGTTTATATGTGAATGAATTGTTAGTGCGCGTCTTACAAAAGCAAGATCCGCACCCGAAATTATTTTCTCATTATGTATCAACCTTAAAATCATTAACTGTATTTCCTGTAAATCAAAGTATGCTACGTATTTTCGAAAAAAAACTCTTGGAGGAAATGGGTTATGGCTTACGGTATGAAGATTTTTCTACGGGACAGCCATTAATGTCAGATAAATATTATCAATATTATCCTGGAGATGGATTTAAACAAATAGACAATCCACAAGCGGGAGGTTTCAAAGGTGAGAGTTTATTGGCCTTTTCTCAGGAGCTATTAACGCTTCCTGAATATTTACAGGATGCCAAGCGATTGATGCGTATTGTGATATCGGTGCTATTAGGAGATCAAAATCTTCAGAGTAGAGAGTTATTTCAAAAATAGCAAAAATTTCAATGAGGAAAGCCGATGAAATATTTTTTAGATTATGGCATTTTAAAACGAAACAAAAACTTTAGACTTTTGTTTATTGGCCAAACCATTTCGTTTTTTGGAACCATGATTACTAGCGTCGTGCTTCCCTACCAAATATATCAACTCACCCATTCAACTCTTATGGTTGGATTATTAAGCCTTTTTCAACTATTACCATTACTGTTTACTGCACTTATAGGCGGGGTTTTTGCAGATCGATACCATAGACAGTTTTTATTATTTTTTTCCGAATCCATCATCGCGATAGGATGTATTTTACTTGCTATAAACGCTCATCTACCTAACCCAAAAATATGGGTTTTATTTGTTGTTGCAAGTATCATGTCAGCATTAACGGGATTACATCGCCCTGCGTATGATAGCATTAAGCAACAAATTGTCGATAAAAAAGACTTTCCTGCTGTCAGCGCTTTAGTGACATCAGCTGCAAGCTTTTCTATGATAGCAGGCCCCGCTATCGGTGGTTTAATCATTGCGCACTTTGGAGTCGTTACCACCTATCTCACTGATTTAGCTACCTTCATCGTTTCATTAACAACGCTTATTTTAATGTCCAATATTCCACGTCCAAAATGGTTGCATGATCAGTCGACTTTGGCTGCACTCGTGTCAGGATTACGTTATGCGAAATCGCGTCAAGAACTGATGGGAACCTATTTCGTTGATTTTTTTGCGATGATATTTGGCATGCCTACTGCATTATTTCCTGCCATTGCATATACTCATGGCGGCGCTAAGACATTAGGGTTACTTTATGCAGCACCCGCATTCGGTGCGTTTCTTTTTTCATTAGTAAGCGGATGGACTAAACACATTAGATATCATGGCAGAGCAATCGCAATTTCAGCAGGCTTATGGGGTGTTTCAATTATCTTTTTTGGACTTGCATCAAATCTATGGATTGCTTTATTTTTCTTATGTCTTGCAGGTGCTTTTGATGCTGTCAGCGGCATCTTTCGCAGCATTATGTGGAATGACACTATACCTAACGACTATCGTGGACGCTTAGCAGGAATCGAAATGATTAGTTACTTAAGCGGACCAAAATTAGGCGACACTGAAGCAGGCCTGGTCGCTGCTGCATTTGGCGTGTCGTTTTCTATTGTATCAGGCGGCATATTATGCATTATAAGTGTTATAGGATGTTGTTATATATTTCCAAAGTTTTTACATTATCGCTCTAAATCGTAAGTTTTCTGTCTTTAGCCGCTTCTAATACCCGAAGCGGTGATAATTCAGGATTTTGCATGGCCTCTACAGGCAAATAAAATGTCTGTTCGAGCAAAAATTGGCCAGACAAAGCTGCGTGCGACACATGATCCGTTTGCACTATCCAGGTATTGCCTGGCGCAAAATCTATTTCACCCTGAACAGCCGTTCTTTGGTAGCGCATATCGGCTTTCATTTTATTATGAATATTGAGCATAATATAGTCATATTCGGTACAATAAGTTTTAGTGATACCTAGTGCTTTTAAAACCGCAGATCGTCCTGGCCAAGGGTTGCCTATTTTTGGCAAAAATCGGTCAACCACATGTTGAAAAGCTTCTCCATATCGCCAAACACGGCCTTTTCCATCGGGATTGATGTTTGTAAAAACACGTAAAATCCGACGTCCTTGGTTGGGGCTTGCTGGAAAAGCATCGACATGGAGTCTAGTATCATCTTTGCGATACGATTTAGGTTTACGACCATGAATTTCTATGGGTCTATAGCTGGTGCGGCCTATTTGTAAAGCCTTGCTATAACTTGGTAATACGTGATTAATTAATGCATGTGCATACTTAGCAAATCTTGCCATCATACTTTTTATCATGATAGGGTCATAATCAACATGATTCGCACCATGAAGTTGATCAAGTTGGCTATTAAAACTAATGTTTTTAGCTTTATGATTAGAAATCCGGGTCGATAAAGCGGGTAGCTCTTCATTCAGCAAAGAAAAAGAGAGCTTAGGCATGTACAGTATATTACCATTTTCAAGCTGCTGGATTGCCAAAGTTTGGGATGAGGCTGAAACAGGGGTTAACCAATCTCGTATGTCTAATTCTGTTAGGATTTGCTTCATGATTTATATACTTTTGAGTGATTTTGCATGACAATCGCACTAAGATAAAGTTTAATAATGCACAATCAAATAATCAAGAATTACTTTAAGGTTTATAAAATGAAACAGCAAGATAGCATTTTATTAGGCGTGAATATTGATCATGTGGCCACGTTACGTCAGGCACGTCATACGCGTTATCCTGATCCTCTTGAAGCCGTTTATGCCGCAGAAAATGGTGGTGCAGATGGGATTACCGTCCATTTGCGGGAAGATAGACGTCATATCCAAGAACGTGATGTGGAAATGATACAAAAAATCTTATTGACGCGCCTTAATCTAGAAATGGCAGTGACAGATGCTATGTTAGATTATGCTGAAAAAATAAAGCCTGTTTATTGCTGTTTCGTACCAGAAAAAAGACAAGAATTAACCACAGAAGGTGGTTTAGACGTTGTTGCTGAGGAGACAAAAATTCGAGAAGCCTGTAAGCGACTCGCGGCAATGGGTATTGAGGTTTCTTTATTTATTGATGCTGATCCAGAGCAAATTAAAGCCGCCGTACGCTGCAAAGCGCCTATTGTAGAAATTCATACGGGATGTTATGCGGAGGCCAAATCTTATCAAGAACGAGATAAGGAGTTGCAACGTATCATTAAAGCAGCCCAAATTGCAAAAGATGCTGGACTTATCGTAAATGGCGGACATGGTTTAAATTATCAAAATGTACAAGCCATTGCGCGTATTCCTGAAATGAACGAATTAAACATCGGGCATGGTATAGTGGCACGAGCTGTGTTTATGGGATTTGAAAACGCAGTACGTGAAATGAAAAGATTAATGATGGAAGCAAGACAATGGTAAGAACACGATTTTCACCTAGCCCTACAGGCATGATTCATCTTGGTAATGTACGTTCGGCATTATTTAGTGCATTGTACGCAAAACACGCGCACGGAACTTTTATTCTAAGAATTGAAGATACTGATCAAAGCCGTTCAGAAGAAAAATTTACTGAAAGCATGTTAAGTGATTTAACGTGGTTAGGTATGCACTGGCAAGAAGGTCCAGGTGTGGATGGTCCACATATGCCTTATTTCCAGTCACAACGCGGAGATATTTATTCACGCTATTATAAGCAATTAGAAGAGAGTGGTTTAGCCTATCCGTGCTTTTGTTCAGATCAAGAATTGGCATTGCATCGTAAATTACAATTATCACGAGGGCATGCTCCAAGATATCCAGGCACATGTAGAAAATTAAGTAAAGAGATAGTCGCAGAACGTATCGCTCAAGGAAAAAAACCCGCGCTTAGATTTTTAGTGCCACAAAATAAAGATATTGATTTTTTAGATATTGTCAAAGGCCCGCAACATTTTAATAGTGATGATATCGGTGATTTTATTATTCGTCGAGCAGATGGCAGTTCATCATTTATGTTTTGTAATGCTATTGATGATTCGCTCATGCAAATTTCGCATGTTATTCGCGGCGAAGATCATTTATCCAATACGCCTCGCCAATTAATGATTTTAGAAGCACTCAAGATGTCTTCACCGCAATATGGACATTTATCTTTGATTATGGGCGATGATGGCTCAAAACTTTCAAAGCGTCATGGAAGTTTTAGTTTGCATGATTTACGCGCTGAAGGTTATTTGCCTATTGCTGTCATGAATTATTTGGCGCGTTTAAGCCACACTTATGAAGAGCAACGATTGTTAAATATTGAAGAGTTAGCGCAAGCTTTTAATATAGAAAAAATCAGTCGAGCGCCAGCACGTTTTGATAAAAATCAATTATTGCATTGGCAAAAAGAAGCAGTTTTAAAATTGGATGTAAACCCAGCTTGGGAATGGTTGGGTCATACTATTCAAGAAAAAATTCCAGTGGATAAACGTGATTTATTTATTGAAATGATGAGAAAAAATATCGTATTACCCCATGAAGCTATGGTGTGGGCAGAAAGATTTTTCGAAAACAATCTTACTTTTAGCGATGAGCAATTAGTTGTTTTGTCAGAGGCTGGAGATATGTTTTTTGAAAAAGCGATAGAAGCGGTGAATAAACACGGTTTAGATTTAAAAACTGTTTTAGATGAGTTAAAAAATGTATTAGGTGTTTCAGGTAAACGTTTATTTATGCCTGTTCGAATTGCATTGACCGGCGAAGATCACGGTCCTGAGTTAATTCATATTGCAACACTTTTAGGTGCAAAGGCTATGTTGCAACGATTTCAATCGGCGCAACATCAATTGAGGAAGTAGTAACATGTTAAAAATCTATAATAGCATGACCCAACAAAAAGAAAATTTTACCCCCATTCATCCTGGTAAAGTAAATATTTATGTTTGCGGTCCAACTGTTTATGATTTTGCGCATGTTGGCAATGGTAGAACCTACGCAGCATTTGATGTGGTCATTCGTTATTTACGTTGGCGTGGATATGATGTGACTTATGTGCGTAATATTACGGATATTGATGATAAAATTATTAATCGTGCAAATGAAAATAAAGAAGATTTTCAAGCAGTGGTTGAGCGATACACAAATGCTATTCATGAAGATTTTGCAGCATTAGGTTTGTTATCACCTAATCACGAACCTAGAGCGACGGAGTATGTGCCTCATATTATTAGCATGATAGAAACTCTTATTAAAAATGGACATGCTTATATTGCAGATAACGGCGATGTTTATTATGACGTAAGAAAATTTAAACCTTATGGTGAGTTAGCACACAGGGACATTGATAAATTAGAAAGCGGTGCGCGAGTGGAAGTCAATGTTGTGAAACACGATCCATTAGATTTCGTGCTATGGAAACTCGCGAAACCAGGCGAGCCGCATTGGTCTTCGCCTTGGGGCGAGGGTAGACCAGGATGGCATATTGAGTGCTCCGCCATGTCAACTTGCTTGCTTGGCGATCATTTTGATATTCATGGCGGCGGCAAAGATTTGATTTTCCCTCATCACGAAAATGAAATCGCTCAATCAGAGGCGGCAACTCATAAAAAATTTGTGAATATTTGGATGCATGCTGGGTATTTGCAAATTGAAAAAGAAAAAATGTCTAAATCGCTAGGAAATTTTTTCACGATACGTGATGTGTTAAAACAATATCCTGCTGAAGTCGTGCGTTATTTTATGATATCAGGACATTATCGTAGTCCGGTTCAATATTCTGAACATGCATTTGAATTGGCACGCAGTGCGCTTTCGCGTTTGTATAATGCACTGAGAGATTTGCCAGAAGCAAACGCAATCGATGATACTGTATATGAAAAACAATTTATTGAAGCGATGGACGATGATTTCAATACGCCTATTGCTATTTCAATCCTATTCGAACTTTCGCATGACATTCAACGTTCTCGCGAGAATAATCCTAAGCTTGCGGCAGGACAGGCTGCATTATTAAAGAAATTAGGCAGTGTATTAGGTATTTTACAAGATGATCCAAATAAATTTTTAAAAGCCGGCACTGAACATTTAGATATTGAAAAAATTGAAAGTTTAATCGCTGCGCGAAATCAAGCAAGGGCGGATAAAAACTGGGCAGAAGCTGACCGTATTCGCGCAGAACTTGCGGCTATGTCGGTGGTATTAGAGGATGCTTCGGGTACTACAACATGGAAGTACACCCCATAATCAATCATACGGTGAATGAATTCGTCCTTTAGTAAATTCTATGGGATATTCTTCAAGAATAGTTTCGATGTTTTGCATAGATTGATTGACTTTTTCCTTGCGACCGGGTACGAATTCGTGCTCGGTTATAAAGCGTAAGTCATTGTCTATGATGTGTAAATCAAATTTATTAAATAAGAGATATATACTGCTTATCACTTCGCCTGTTGAGATTTTTTCAGCAACCATCTCATCGTAAATTTTTTTTATTTCTTTTAACGCATTAAAAATATCTATTCTATGTTCTTTTTTCTTTTGGATGTTTGCTTCGGCTTTTTCAATAATTTCTTTTACTCTGTAGGCATAAGGTTGATTAGTGCGAAAAAAATTATAAGAATAATAACACGCTTTATTGAGATAGTAGTTAACAGTAGGATATGAAGTATGTGCGGGTTGATATTTCCCATATTTATTTATGTAATTATTGAATGGTGTTTTACATGCTGAAAGTGTTTCTAAGGTAAATTTCAACTTATATAAAGGTAGATATTTTCTAAAGATGAGTTCATTGAGTAGTACTTTGTCATCGCTTTCTTTTTTAAATACAGGATTAGAGTGGAAATTATTATATACTGTGAGTATTTCGCGTCTTGTTTCCATTCCATCGATCTCCCTAATCTCATTGTAATCACTTTGATTATAATGTCATGAAGATTAAGGAAATCTTAAATAAACTAACCAACCCCGTCATGCCAGCATGCTTTTAGCTGGCATCCAGGTTGGTGGCGTATATTTCAGCATATTTTTATGCATTTTATATAATCTTGTATAGATTTAACTATTTTTTGTAACAAGAGCCCGTAATACATACTGCAAAATTCCACCATGACGATAGTATTCAGCTTCATCCAATGTATCGATACGGCATAGCACTTCAACTTCCACGCTGCTGCCATCGCTATGATGTATCACAGCTGTTAGCGTTGACCTCGGTTTAATATGATTTGAGAGACCCATAATATCAATCACTTCATCACCTGTAAGCTTAAGTGATTGTCGAGTTGTACCATGGATAAATTCCAAAGGTAATATTCCCATACCAATTAAATTGGATCGATGAATACGTTCAAAACTTTCAGCAATGACAGCAGTGATTCCTAGCAATTTTGGGCCTTTTGCTGCCCAATCTCTTGATGAACCCGTGCCGTATTCTTTGCCTGCAACCACGATTAATGGAGTATGATCTTCTTGATAACGCATTGCTGCATCATAAATAGAGAGTGTTTCGCCCGTCGGAATATATTTTGTAAAACCACCTTCAACGCCTGGAACCATTTCGTTTTTGATACGAATATTGGCGAATGTACCACGCATCATCACTTCATGATTACCGCGTCTTGCGCCCAGCGAATTAAAATCTGCTGATTTAACTCCTTTACTAAGTAAATATTTACCGGCAGGACTGTCTGTTTTGATAGAACCTGCAGGTGAAATATGATCGGTGGTAATGCTATCGCCCAGCAAGGCAAGAATGCGTGCCTTTGTTATATTTTTCACGTCATGAGGCGCGAGTGTCATATTGTTAAAAAATGGCGGATGTTGAATATAGGTCGAATCCGTACGCCATGTATAGGTTTTAGCTTCAGGAACCATGATTTTTTGCCATTCAGCAGTACCAGTGAATACATCTGAATATTGCTCTTTAAACATTTTATTACTGACTTTAGAAACTTCATGTGCCACTTCAGCATTGGTTGGCCAAATATCTTTTAAATAAACCGGGTTGCCATGTTTATCAGAACCTAACGCATCTTTGCTGATATCGATTTTTGTAGTTCCAGCCAGCGCAAATGCAACCACAAGAGGAGGGGAGGCTAACCAGTTTGCTTTAACTAAGGCATGCACGCGGCCTTCAAAATTTCGATTACCCGATAACACAGCAGATACAATGAGCTGATGATCAGTAATGGCTTTTGATACAGATTCAGATAAGGGTCCAGAGTTACCTATACAAGTTGTGCAACCATATCCTACGGTGTTAAATCCGATTTTATCTAAATAATGTTGCAGACCTGATTCTTCAAGATAACGTGTTACCACTTGTGAACCTGGAGCGAGTGAAGTTTTCACCCAAGGTTTAGTTTGCAAACCTTTTTCAATAGCTTTTTTAGCGACTAAACCTGCAGCCATTAAAACGCTAGGGTTAGATGTATTGGTACAACTTGTGATTGCAGCAATGACAACATCGCCATGATTCAAGTCACCAGTCGATTTTTGTGAATCAATGCCTGCTTCGGTGAGTAATTTCTCAAAAGTTGAAGTGATATGAGGTAATGTGACTTTATCTTGAGGGCGTTTGGGTCCAGCAACACTTGCTTCAATCGTCGATAAATCGATTTCTAAGGTATCTGTGAATACCGACTCCATATGGGGATTATACCAAAGACCTTGTGCTTTAGCATAAGCCTCAACGAGAGCTATAGTTTGGGTATCTCTACCGGATAAATGCAAATAATCAAGGGTTGCTTGATCAATAGGGAAAAAGCCGCAAGTTGCGCCGTATTCAGGTGCCATATTAGCAATGGTTGCTCGGTCTGCGAGAGCCAGGTCTTTTAAGCCAGAGCCAAAAAATTCAACAAATTTACCTACCACACCTTTTTTACGTAAAATTTGTGTAATAGTTAACACAAGATCTGTTGCAGTCATACCTTCTTGCAGTTTACCTACGAGTTTTACGCCTATGACTTCAGGGATCAGCATAGAAATGGGTTGGCCTAACATAGCTGCTTCTGCCTCAATACCCCCCACACCCCAACCTAAAACCCCTAAACCATTAATCATGGTAGTATGACTATCAGTTCCGACTAAAGTGTCAGGATAAGCGATCTTTCTGCCGTTAATTTCTTGAGTCCAGACGGTTTTAGCAAGAAACTCCAAATTGACTTGATGACAAATGCCCGTATCAGGCGGTACGACTTGAAAATTTTGAAAAGCTTTTTGGCCCCAGCGTAAAAACTCATAACGTTCGCCATTTCGTTCCATTTCTAAATGAGCATTGATATGCATCGCATCTTTGGTGCCATATTGATCAACTTGAACGGAGTGATCAATGACCAAATCGACAGGAGATAAAGGATTGATCAAATCTGGATTGCCGCCCATGCGAGTGATAGCATCACGCATGGCTGCTAGATCAACAACTGCCGGAACACCCGTAAAATCCTGCATAAGCACACGTGCTGGACGGTAAGCGACCTCACGATCAGAGGTTTTGTTTATTAGCCATTGTGTTACTGCTTTTATATCGTCTTGCGTGACGCTATTTCCATCTTCATGGCGCAATAAATTTTCGAGTAATATTTTTAAAGAAAAGGGGAGCTGTGATAGCCCTGTTAAACCTGATTTCTCAGCAGCTTCTAAACTATAATAATCATAGTTTATATGATTAACAGATAAGGTGCGGCGTACATTTAAAGTATCATGTAATGTCATGGTCACTCCGACTAAAATTGCTGTAAGGGTTTTTGTGGCGTATTATATACGAATTTTACCTGATTGGCAGTGTAGATATGATCCCTCAAATTAAAGAATATTTATTAAGTTTACAACATCGCATCTGCCATATGCTTGAAGAAGAGGACGGTAAGGCTTTATTTATAGAAGATGATTGGAAACATGCATCAGGCGGCGGTGGATTGACCCAGGTCATGGTGGATGGCCGTATCATAGAAAAGGCCGGAGTTAATTTTTCGCATGTGTATGGTCAAGCTTTGCCCCAGGCGGCCACGGAGAAACGTCCTGATTTTGCACAAAAATCCTTTCAAGCTACGGGTGTATCAGTCGTGATACACCCGCTAAATCCCTATGTTCCTACAACACATCTCAATGTGAGATTCGTACTTGTTGAAAATTCTGATGGTTCTTGTCATTGGTGGTTTGGCGGAGGATTTGATCTAACCCCCTATTATGGTTTTGATGAAGACTGCAAACTTTGGCATGAGATGGCAAAATCTGCATGTGATCCATTTGGCGCTGATATTTATGCGCGTTATAAAAAATGGTGTGATGATTATTTTTATTTAAAGCATCGTAAAGAGCCGCGAGGGATAGGTGGATTATTTTTTGATGATTTAAATCAATGGGATTTTGAAACCTGTTTTGCATTCATGCAAAGTGTGGGTGATCATTTTATTAAAGCTTATCAACCTATTCTTGCTAAACGAAAACTTCAGAACTTTGGTGAAAGAGAGCGGCAATTTCAATGTTATAGACGTGGTCGTTATGTTGAGTTTAATTTGCTTTATGATAGAGGTACACTTTTTGGTTTGCAATCGAATGGCCGAACAGAATCTATTTTGATGTCTTTACCTCCTACGGTTAACTGGAAATATGATTGGCATCCTGAGGCAGGCAGCGAAGAAGAAAAATTATATAGAGATTTTTTAGTGATCAAAGAGTGGATAACCATACTTCCATGATCAGTGAAATTAATTATTCTAGTATAAATATTCTCTCGCTGCCTCTAGTTTTCTCTTCTGCTAGTATAGTTTTTCTCCTTAGTTCTTGTAATCTCTCTAATTCTGCTAGAGTTACTGGTTTTCCATATTTATCGATCATTGGTTTACTCCAGGTAAAAACTTGAGGGGTAGGATAAGTTTTTGGTTTAGTTTCGCTTGGCATATTTGTGTTGTCATGCTTTTTATCAGATTCAAATAGTCTATTCATTATGGGGACTCCCTTCGTCGTTTGAAAATGTTTAATCCTCGTTAGTAACTATAGATCTCAAATTATAATAATGCAATTTCTTCGCATTGTATTCGATAATGAAAACGTAGTAGTAACAATAAAGCAGATACACCAATGCCGATTCCTAAACCCCACCATAATCCAATACCGCCTAATTTTAAGGTAAATGCAAGATAGTATCCGCTTACTAAGCCAGAAATCCAATAAGATAATAACCCAAGCCACATAGGTACATAAGTATCTTTTAGACCGCGCAAAGCTCCGTTCATAATGACCTGGGTTGCATCCACTAATTGAAATAATGCCATCACGCTAATAAAACTGACCGCCATCGGTATTAAAATATATTGATCGTGGTCATTGGCTCCGATAAATAAGCTAATGATAGTAGTAGGTATAGAAATAAAAATCAGGGCTGTCATCAGAGCTATACCAGTTCCTAATGATAAACCCACATAAGCGGCATATTTTGCATGTTGTACCGATCCATAACCTAAGGATTGTCCCACGCGTATAGCTGTGGCTTGTGCAAAACCTAAAGGAAACATGAATGCAATATTTGCGCATTGCAGAGCAATTTGATGAGCTGCCAGAGCATCTGCGCCAAAATATCCCATCAACAGGGTAGTTATGGAAAATAAACCCACTTCTAATCCCATGGTCACGCTTACAGGTAAACCCAACTTAACAATTTCCTTGATTCTAAACCAGTCAATACGATAAAAATTAACATACGGACGCATTTTGCTGCTTTTGAAAATAAAAAATAATGTGGCACCAAGTAAGAACCATTCCATGATAGCATTGGAATATCCCACACCAGCAATGCCTAGTGGTTTAAATCCCCATTTTCCATACATTAATACATAGTTTAATACCCCTGTGAGCGGGGCTATCATTAATGAAAGAAACATAATCACGCGCGTAAGTGACAATGCAGAAATAAACTCACGCAAGGCAAAATATATAATTAATGCGGGCATGCCCCAGGAAAATGCATGTAGGAAAATGGATGCTAGCTCAATAAGTTCGGGATTTTGTCCAATGGCACTAAGAAAATAAGGTGCTAATCGCAGAAAAAAGAAACATGGAACAGCTAATAGCATAGCCAAATAAAGTGATTGTGATAAAGTACGACTGATTTCAGCATGTTTTTTTGCGCCATAATCCCGTGCTATCATGACACCGCTTGCGCTAAATAGACCATTACATACTACGATTAAAGTGAATAAAATCGCCATGCTTAAACCACCCGCAGCGAGCGCATGAGCATTCAGCCTTCCTAACATAACAATATTTACCATTTCCATGGTCATTTGTGCGAGTAGTGCTGCAACTAAGGGGGAAGCAAGCTGTATAGATGCTTTGAGTTCTGTTATGATGAGGTTTTTTTGCATGGGGTAATACTAACATGGGAGATATGGTGTGCCAATATATTATGCGTTTGTTACTTAAATTACAATTAAAAGGGGAGCAACATGCCACATACTACACTAACTTTTTATCATAACCCTACAGCTTATGAAATCGCAAGTGTACATGAAGAAGCAATCACAGAAATGGAAAGTTTATTGTCGAGGCATGTATATACATTAGACGATTTAAAAAATCGCGCTGAATATTTAAATAACATACGTAATTTTTGTATTAGACATCCCGGCTACCATCCGTTGCGATTAAAAACTGAAGTTTTATCGACTAAAATTAATAGTCTTTTGTCGGAATTCAAGCCTATAAAAATGATTGCAACTCACAATGAAATGGAATCATCATCGCATTATATCCAATGTAAACAATCTACAAAGTTAATTTTTTCATTTCTCACATTTCCAGAATTGGTACAAGCTAAAAAAGCTTGTAAATTATGGTTCGTTAGCGCAAATGAAACAGTGATAAATCCTGATAATATCATCACAAATAACAAAACGATTCTTAATTTATCGCATTTATCAAAAAAACCTACTTTCTTTCAATTAAATAGCGCCATTAACAATGTTTTGAGTTCATATTGGGAAAAATGGAAATTTTGGAAATCGACACAGGATCAACTTGGTATGGCGCTAGAAAACATGGAAAAGGAAAATAAGCAAAAATTCACTCATTGTAGCCATTTATAGCTAATACATTAAACTTGCTACTAAATTTAATGTTATTTTTGGTGTGCATTGGGGTAAGCAAAAACAATTAATAAATAAGCAAGCATCATCATTAAATCCCTTATAAGTTAAAAAAAATAATAGAAGCGAAACATTCATGGCGCAGAGATTGGAAAATCCATTTTCTGAGGCTAGTAAAAATGGGCCCCAGACAATATTTCGGCGATTTAGCAAGTCGTCTTACAATAAAGCTGCGCGCCGAAATATTTCTGGGGTGGGTTCTTCTGCAGAGACAGAGTTGTATAAGTAACTTTTTTGCTAATTTTTAATTGTCAGCTTCTTTGTCTCAAGTTGTGACGGAGTTGTTTGTTGCTGCAAGACAGGAGCAATAGAGGGCTTGTATATGCCTAATTGCGCACTGAGATTGCCCAGTAAGCTGGAGCGCATTGACGTGCTTTCATCCTCCGAAAACTTTCTTTTTTTGCTTTCTATGTTTTCTACTAATCTGATTCCGGAATCGGTGAGAATACTAAAATCCTGTTTCCATTCAATGTCGTCACGACGGCTCTTGACTTTTGTGGCATCTTCTAAGTGTTTAAGAGCTGTTGGTTTATCCATTTTTCTGACTTGCATAAGACGATCAAATGCGGCTTCTTCTCTCCCATTTATTTGAGCAAGCCCCATATGTGTTGTTTCATGACAGGGTTTACATATTGCAATAATTCGCATCAGTTTTTGAGTTTTTTCTTCTTCGTTGTAAGACCATCTTTCATGCGCGTCTAGCGGGCCTTTATCATCGCAACATTCGCATTTAAAATTTGCTCTTTCCTCGATAAAGCTTTTTAATCTATTCCAATCGGATGGATGTACACAATTCTGTACCGTCATGCCATAAGATGATTTAGGAAGCAT
>Ga0207028_1014_pt1 | contig 59805 bp, 54 predicted proteins | sample Alteio_BWMinCont_41_FD_153287 | JGI IMG/M metagenome (GOLD analysis project Ga0207028, IMG submission 153287) | Enriched cells from forest soil in Barre Woods Harvard Forest LTER site, Petersham, Massachusetts, United States -... | ecosystem: Environmental > Terrestrial > Soil > Temperate forest >... | reverse complement strand
GGGCTCATGATTAACAGGCCATCGACTAGTCAAATGAATTTCTCCATATGGAGCAAACCATCTTCGCTCATAAGGATCCCATTTGGCGCCGCTTGATTTTGCTTGGTGTTTTTCATGATAAGGCACAGCTAAAAAAGATTTCATTATTGATTCCTTGCGATTACCAACTTCAGTTTCATAAAATAAAAATGAATGATATAGCATTAAATAGAAAAAACAAGCTAATATGGAACAAGCAACTTGCAAATCTTTATCATATGTTGTAAATTTCACAATGATTTGACCTGATACCCAGGCAAAGACAGTTGTGTAAGTAACTTTTTAGGACTTGATCATGAGACAGGTACCTCGTTATTTGATTATTGGTGATGGCCGTGTTGCGCGTCACTTTCAGCATTATTTTTCATTATTAAATCTCTCCTATACCGTTTGGCATCGAGCCCAATCTATTGAAAAATTACAAGAAAGCATACCTCAATCTACGCATATTTTAATCTTAATTAAAGATCATGCTATCGATACGTTTTGTGAAACTTATTTACAAAATACGTCGGCATTATGTATTCATTTTTCAGGTAGTCATATAAGCCCCCATGCTTTTGGCGCACACCCTTTAATGACTTTTCACCATGATAAATATACTTTAGAAGACTATCTTGCTATCCCATTTGTAGTGGATCATGATGCACCGGAATTTGAAAGTTTATTACCTGGTATATCTAATAAAAACATACGGTTAGATAAGTTATCTAAAGCCAAATATCATGCTTTATGTGTGATGAGCGGCAATTTCAGCTGTATATTATGGCAAAAATTATTTGCTTCTTTTGAGAAAGAATTCAATATTCCTCACGAATTTGCACATCCTTATTTACGCCAACAAACGCAAAATTTACTTTCTGATGCTAAATCAGCGCTCACAGGACCTTTGGTTCGCAATGATAATGCCACTATACAAAAAAATATTACGGCATTAGAAAATGATCCATTTCAAGAAATTTATCTGTCATTTGTGGAATGTTATCAAAAAATTTGCGAGGTGAAACATGAACGTTCTTGATTTTTATCAAAAGAAAGAAAAACAGGAAAAGCTTAGTATGGTGACTTGCTATGATTATACGAATGCTAAAATCCTTTCCCAAACTTCTGTAGATTGCTTATTAGTTGGCGATAGTGTTGCTATGACTATGCATGGTTATAAAGATACTTTAGCTGCAACATTAGAAATGATGACATTTCACACGGCTGCCGTAAGTCGTGGGGCAGGGGACAAGTTTATTGTAAGTGATTTACCTTTTTTAAGTTATCGAAAATCTTTAAGTAAAAATGTTTCTGCGGCGCAAGCACTTATTCAAGCAGGTGCGCATGCAGTAAAACTAGAGAATGTATCCGGGAATGAAATATTTATAAAACACTTAACAGAGTCCGGTATTCCAGTGATGGGACATTTGGGACTGACACCACAATTTATCAATATACTAGGTGGTCATAAAGTCCAAGGAAAAAATGAAGAAAGTGCTGCTAAAATCAAAGAAGATGCAAGAGCGCTGCAAGAGGCAGGTTGTTTTGCCATCGTATTTGAATGTATTCCATCATTGCTAGCAAAAGAAATGACTGAACAATTATATATTCCCACCATAGGCATAGGTGCGGGCCCTTATACCGATGGGCAGGTTTTAGTGCTGCAAGATCTTCTGGGTATGACGCAAGATTTAAAACCAAAATTTGTAAAACATTTTTCAAATGGCCAAGAACACATGATACAAGGCATAGAAGCTTATGTTAATGCAGTTCAAACAGGGGGGTTTCCTAAAGATGAACATTGTTACAGAAGTGAATGATTGGATAAGTATGAGAAAAAAAATGGCGAATCAAACTATTGGTTTTATTCCAACGATGGGAAATTTACATGCTGGCCATATGAGTTTGTGCGAACGTTCTAAATATGAAAATGATGTGACTATAGTGAGTATTTTTGTTAATCCGACACAGTTTAATAATCAACATGATTTAATGCATTATCCTCGCACTCTCGAAAACGATATAGAGCAATTAACAAAAGCCAAGGTAGATTATTTGTTTGCGCCGCATGCTGAATCCATGTATCAAGATCATTATGAGATTCAAGTCATGGAAACTGAATTAAGTAAAGTACTCGAAGGTGAACATCGCCCAGGTCATTTTAATGGAATGTTAACTATCGTATTAAAATTGCTAAATTTAGTCCGGGCTAACAAAGCTTATTTTGGTGAAAAAGATTATCAGCAATTATTGCTTGTAAAAAAAATGGTTGCTTCATTGTTTTTATCTACCGAAATTATAGCCTGTGAAACCATAAGAAATGAAAACGGATTAGCGCTAAGTTCAAGAAATTCAAGACTTGACAAGGAGCAGCTTGATACAGCCGAACATTTTTCCGCATTATTACGCAGTCATTTGAATGATGAAAATGTTATTGCGGAGTTAATCAAGCTTGGATTTAAAGTGGATTATATTGTACAAAAATGGCAGCGTCGTTTAGGCGCCGTTGTTTTGGGTGATGTAAGATTAATAGATAATGTTAATTATAATTAAACGGGAGAAATTATGTTAATCACAGTATTAAAATCAAAAATTGCCTATGGAACCATTACAAAAAAGGATTTGTTTTATGTGGGTTCTATCACCATTGACGAAGACATTATGAAACAAGCCAATATTAGGGAAAATGAAAAAGTTCAAGTAGTCAATTTAAATAATGGCGAGCGTCTTGAGACCTATGCGATTAAAGGGAAAGCAGGAAGTAAAGTTTTTGGTTTAAATGGCGCTGCAGCAAGAAAAGCTGAAATTGGCGATAAAATATTTATTATTTCTTATGCTCAAATAAATCATGAAGCAACACTTGAACCTATTGTGATTGATTTAGAACATGAATTAGAGAGTGTTTAACCTATGTTATTATGTCTGGATGTAGGTAATACCCATATTTTAGGCGGTGTTTTCAAAGATGATAAATTACTCGCGCGTTTTCGATACGCGACTCATCTGATAGGTACATCGGATCAATTAGGTATATTTTTAATTCATATATTACAGGCTAATAACATTACGCCAAGTGAAATTAATGCAACAGCCATTTGTTCCGTTGTTCCTAGTTGTGATTACACACTCAGACATACGCTTTCGCATTATTTTAAAACCGATGTTTTTGTTTTACAGGCGGGTGTTAAGACGGGTCTCAATATTAAATATAAAAATCCAAATGAAGTGGGTGCCGACAGGATTGCTAATGCGATAGGTGCAGTAAGTGCTTTTCCAAATAAAAATATTATTGTCATAGATATGGGTACTGCAACTACGGTATGTGCCATTACTAAAACAAAAGATTATTTAGGCGGTACTATCCTTCCTGGTATGCGGCTGGGTATGGAATCTTTAAAAAATAATGCAGCTAAATTAATGGAAGTGGATATCGAAATTCCTCATCGCTATATTGGCAGAACTACAAGAGAAAGCATACAAGCAGGACTTTTTTTTGGGCAGCTTGGAGCTTTAAGAGAAGTGATAGTGGGTTATAAGAAAGAAGTTTTTATCAATGATGCTGTGACTGTTGTGGGCACAGGTGGTTTCTCACAACTCTTTAAAGATCAGGCATTGTTCGATATGATAGTGCCCGATTTAGTGTTAAATGGTTTATATAAAGCTTACGAATTTTCAATGAATCACTAAGGAACACACATGGAAGATTATAGCGAATTACATATTTTTCAAGATAAACAAATTGATTTTTTTGCAGCTATTTGCTTGCATACCCATGGTAAAGGTCCCGCTATTGGAGGTTGTCGATTTATATCTTACGCTTCTAAAGAGGATGCTATTCAAGATGCTATTAGGCTTTCAAATGCAATGAGCTATAAATCAGCGATTAGCGAACTACCACACGATGGTGGAAAAGCAGTGATCATGCTTCCAAAAAATAATTATGATAGAGCATTATTTCTAAAAAAATTTGCTGAATGTGTCGATTCATTGCATGGAAAATATATTACTACCGTAGATAGCGGCACTACTCAGGAAGATATGACCATTATCCATAAATATACATCTCATGTGATAGGTTATTTAACTGGAACGGATGCAGATAGCAATCCTTCGGACTTTACTGCTTTGGGAGTTTATACAGGTATAAAAGCAGCAGTTAAATTAAAATACGAAAAAAATTCTTTGCAAGGTTTGCATGTTGCTATCCAGGGTGTTGGCAGTGTAGGCTATCGTTTAGCTAAGTTATTGCACGCAGATGGTGTTTTACTCACTCTGACTGATACTGATATAGAACATGCTAAACGTGTTGCAACTGAGTTAGGCGCTAACTTTGTTGAACCTGATCATATATACAGCATAGCATGCGATATTTTTTCTCCTTGTGCTTTAGGTCGCATCATTAATCCAAATACTATTTTGCAATTAAAAACTAAAATCATTGCGGGTGCTGCAAATGATCAACTTGCTAATGATGCTATGTCGGATGTATTAAATCAAAAAGATATACTTTATCTTCCTGATTATTTATTAAATGCGGGCGGTTTGATTCATTTAGCTATGCAAATGCAGGGTAAAAATACTTTTGCAATAGAAAACGAAGTGAAAAAAATCGGTGATAGGATATGTCGCATGATGGCTATAGCTAAAGAGAATGGGACATCTTTATTTCATGCGGTGCAGGAAGCTGTACTCCAAGCTTAGTAAATGTTCACGGTGCTATAGCTTCTAGTCACCCCTTTCCTCCAAAAAAAGCATTTGGAGGAAAGGGGTGACTAGAAGCTATAGCACCGTGAACGTTTACCAAGCTTAAGCATGTGTCATGCGCCAGACATGCTGGCGCATGACAGAAAGGATTAGCCTTCACCTTCCATTGCCAATTGACTTTTATTCATCGTTCGTCGTTCATCTTTTACTGCACGCGATTGACAATAGGTTTCTTTTAGGAAAAACGTTAAGAAAACCGCAATCATTAATCCAATAGGTACAACGCTTAAAGCATAAGTATAATCTGCAGGTGTGTATTGCGGAATTCCATCTTGGAAAACAACATTGACAGCATGATTATCTAATAATTTTCCAACGATAGGCTGAAAAATTAATCCACCCAGCATAATTAAGGTATTTGTTACAGCAACCGCAATTCCTGAAAACTTTAAGGGTGAATTTTCTTTACCGAGTGCAAAGCATAAAGGATGAGCGCCGCAGAAAATACCTAGAAAAAAGAAAATAACATTAAGTGAGCTTAATGAAAGTCCTGGGACATAAAATATGATTGATAAAAGTATAGTTGACATGACTGCAGAAATTAATAAAGGAGAGCGTCTGCGTTTAATTTTATCAGATAAAGCTCCAATAGATGGACCTGAAATAATCCAGCCCACAAATACCCAGCTTACAGCAGAAGCAGCGTCTTCAGCGGAGAGTTGGTAAACCGATTTAAGATAAGGTATACCCCATAAATCCAGAAATACGGAGGCGGGTAAGTAAAATAAACAACCAATTAAGCCTATTAACCACATTTGAGGGCTGGTTAAGACAGTGTGTAGTGCATTCAGTAACTCTTTAAAGGCCATGGGTTTATGTTGATTGATCTGCGTTTGAGTTTTTGGTTTGCTACGCATGAAGAACAATATTAATAAGCTGAGACCTATGCCAATGATAAACGCTGTTTCTAAAGCTTGTTTATAGCCAACGGATTCAACAAATTTTGTTAAAATTTTGTCAGAAAAAATAGCAGATGACATACCAAATGCTGTGGTTAGACCCGCAATAGTCGCAAAACGGTTAGGTGCTAACCAAATCGAAGCTAGTTTTAAAACACCTATGTAGGCAAATGCAGTTCCAAGACCTATAAAGAGACGTCCTACACATGCCATTTGATAAGTGTTTGCAGAAATAAAAGTACCGACTCCAAGGACTACAACGATTACGGCAAAAAACTGTACTATACGTGCACCAAATCGGTCATATATCATACCCACAGGAATTTGCATTGGCGTGTAAGCATAATAATAAAATGCAGCGAGTGTACCAAATTGATAAGCATTGATATGCAAACCTTGCATCAAATCATTTTGCATAACACTAGGAGAGACACGAAGAAAATAGTTATAACAGTAGAATAACATGCCCAAGGTGCATATAAACCAAGGTTGAATCATTAACCTGAAAAATTGGTTTTTGTTGCTGACAGCGATTGCCATAGTCATTACTTCCTGAATATATGAATATAGGGGTCGCATTTATAACAGGAAATTAGACCAAAATCAATGCGAACGACTAGAAAAATATTCTTTCTATAGGTACAATCCAAATATCAGCAGAATCATCAACTTTTTGTAATTTATCTCCTGTATAAATGACAATGCCACCTAACCATTCATGACTTAATTCTTTTGCAACTGTTACAAGTGAACTATAATCCTTTGTATAGATTCTTTCGCGATATTTAATTTCAATGCCTATTATACCGTGTGGCGTTTGCAACAATATATCAACTTCGAGACCTGATCGAGTACGATAGAAATAATATTTGCAGTCACGCTGCGTTGATTTAATCCATTTAATAATTTCTGCAACAACAAAAGTTTCAAAATGATTTCCTAACGTAGCTCCAAATTGACTTGTTAAACTACGTAAAATACCCATATCTAACCAATAAATTTTGGGTGTTTTAATTGCAACACTTGTTAAATTGCGATAAAAAGGCTGCAACAGAATCACCTGATAAGATAATTGTAAATATTGTAAATATCGTTTTGCTGTATCTACTTTAACGCCCGTGTCTCTGGCTAATTCAGAATAATTTAATAAGTGACCGCTGCGCAATGCCGCAACTTTTTGTAATGTTCGAAACGGCTGCAGGTCATCTAATCTAGCTAAATCAACTAAGTCACGCTCGAGATAAGTATATTCGTAATCTTTCAGCCATTTTTGACGTTCTAAATCATTTTTTATTTGTAGAAGTTTCGGCATTCCACCCCATTGCAAAACATAATCACAAACTTGCCGTATTTTGACGGCTGATGCGGGTGCAAGCAACATAGTTTGATGTTGTAATACTTCATCTATATTTTTATGAGTGAGTAGATTATCCAGTAGTGGAACTCGAAGTTGAGTAGGATTGGCAATTTCAGATAACATTAAAGGAAACAACTCAAAAAGTACTATGCGTCCAGCTAACGATTCCCGTATTTTTTTTAATAATACAATTTGGCTCGATCCTAATAATGCGCTGAATTGTATATTGCCAGCATCGTATGCAAATTTTACTTTTTCAAAAACGACAGGTTCTTTTTGAGCTTCGTCAATGATGGCGTTTCCTATGAGTTCCCCCCAATGAAAAGAAGATACTTGTTGAATAAACTCTCGATTTTCAGGTGCGTCTAAATTGAAATAAGTTAAGTGAGGATATCTCTGTTGCACCAAGGTGGTTTTTCCTGTTTGACGCGCTCCCGTGATTAAAATAAGATTTTTTTGAGTAGAATCAGGTAAATATTGATTTAATTGCCGAAATATATTCATTTTTTTCCTGTAAAATTTACGATGACATACGTTATTTTACAGGATTTTTATAGATGGATCAATGTATCTCCGTATATCGCCGTGTTTTGATTGAAAAATGATTTAATACTTAAACGCAAACGAGGCCATTTGGAATTTGCCCTAATTTTGTCCTAGTTAAGCCTTCCTTAAGCTAATTATGTGAAAATAATGACCTGTTATTAAAAACGAGGTTTGATATGTTCTTCTCTAGAGAATACGATGGGATAATGCTAGCAATGCAAGAACAAGCTGGGAGTCCAGCATTTGCTTCAGAAGAAGAGAAAAAATCACTACCTTATGATGCAGCCAATGAAGCAACTATTTTTCATCTGATTGCTAACGATCCCGAACCTATTGCACCTGTCGAAGAAGAAACAAAATCGCATACATTAGAATACAAAAACCCAAGTCTTTCACGAAAGCAATGCATTATTGAATCAAATAATACCAAGGTGACCGAAGAACCTATAGCTCCCATTGATCTCATAAATAGCATGTTAGAATACGATGATTTTGATTCTGTCATTGGTCATGGGGCGGTGCCGCTGGTATCCACCTTATTTAACTCGATCAAAACACAAAAAGATGCACGATTAAAGGAACTGTTAACAGCTATTGTGAATGGCGAACCCGATATCGTTGAAGCGATGTTAGAAAGAGACCCTTCATTATTGTTAGAAAAATTAGACGAAGATGACTATGTAACAGCGCTCTCAGGCCAAAAATCTAATAATGCAGCAGCTTATCGAACAGCCCTCGCCGTGGAAGATTCTCAGATGGCTGCCATGATAAAAAATAAATTATTCGAGTTGACAGGTAATAATGATGCAGCTAATGCGCAATACCGTGAGCAGTTCCCTGACGGATGGGCGGCCGATGAAGCGAAAAGATGGGCACCCGTATTCACAACGTTAGATACATTAACTACCGTCATTAGAGATGCAAAACCTGGTGATATTTCATCGTCTGGTAATCCAGAGTATAAACTGACAGTGAGAGAAGGTTCAGATGTAGCAGTTGTCCTTGCTCAGTTTAGAGCACAATTGGATGCATTACTGGATGAAGTCGTCACCACAGGACGCCATTTTAATCCTAATCTGCTTTGGAAAGCATTTCAAATATACCATGATCATTTTAGAGATTATTTTGGAGGTGACTGGAAAGATCCTCGCGCTATGTTATTTTGGCAGCAAATCATCGGAACGATTCAACGCCGCCTCCCCGTCAATTATGTACAAGCTTTTTGTGACGGACTCTATACAACGAAAGAAAAATTACGAAACAATCAGCCTCAGGGGCGTTCACTTAAAATTGAATTAGGTAACATGCTGCAGCAGTCGTGGGTACCTACGGATTTCTATCCTCTCTCGTTGTCTCGTCTTGGTTTTGATTATGCAATTTTCGCGGATGTGACGCATGGGGACGGGCTGCCGGGCACGTCGTGCCGCTCTCGCGCGTGGCAGGCGTTTCGGCGTCACTTTCGAAGCTTATGTAAATCAAAAACAGTGTGCATGCAGACATTTGTACCCCACCAGTCCCAAAACGTTAGAAGCGCTCAACGTTTTGCTCGGTGATGTAATGCTGCTATGTTGGCGGGGACCTTCTGCAATTGCAGCTAAAGGTAACTGCCAACATGTGTTAATAAACCAGGACAATAATGCTTCGACATCCCAGGTTTCCACTGTTTTGACCCACCAAACAGCCCATCTTTTCAAGTAATGCTTGATCTGTCGGATAGAAAATCCAGTAGCGACCATATAGCAAGTCGTCTTACAATAAAGCCATGCGCCGAAATATCTGGGGTGGGTCCTTCTGGTTGCTTGACTAATCGGATAGTATGAAATTTGGCTGGCATGTCTCCTGTGAGTGCTTATAATGCGTAAGATGAGTACTTAATTAAAATACAATTCTAACTATGTTGAGGAATAAATAATGAAAGCTTATCTATTTACAGTGGCAACAGCGCTTGGTTTACTGGCATCATCTTATGTATTAGCAAGTCCTGATAACGGCGATAGCAATGGCCTAGAACAAGGTTATGGTGCAACCGAGAGCCAGGATGCACAAATGGACAATAATACCAATAGCCTGTCAGCAGCCGGTGTTAGCAGAGATGGGGAAACCATGGGTGAGGAAGATTAATCTAACATGACACCTATAGATTATTACAATAGCTACCTTAAAAAAGGCTTGATCCAATCCGATGCGGAGCAGATTAAAGTCTTAAATCGCCTACAAAACGTCTATGATGCGTTAATCATAGAGCATAAAAAACGTTTTGGGTGGTGCAGCTTTTTACATAAAAATAATGTGATAAAAGGTTTGTATATATGGGGAGGGGTAGGGATAGGTAAGACTTTTATGATGGATTGTTTTTACAATGCCTTACCTTTTAAACAGAAAATGCGTATGCATTTTCATATGTTTATGCAACGCGTTCATGATGAACTCAGAAAACATCAAGGTGAAATGGACCCTTTGCAAACGATTGCATCTGAGATAGCTTCACTGACGCTAGTCATTTGTTTCGATGAATTTTATGTCTCTGACATTGCAGATGCCATGTTGTTGGGTCGATTATTTAAGGCTTTATTCGCTAAGGGTGTTTGCTTGGTTGCTACCTCAAACATAGAGCCTGATGATTTATATAAAAATGGATTACAACGATTACAATTTTTACCCGCGATTGCGTTGATAAAAGCAAATACGGATGTTGTTCATATCACAAGTAAGATGGACTATAGACTACGCCATTTAAAAGAGGCGGGAGTGTTTTATACACCTTTAGGTCCACCAACAGATGAAAAAATGCAAAAAGCTTTTGATCTCTCAACGTCAGGTTATAAGATTGAAACGTCTCCCATCAACATAAATGGACGATTGATTCGAATAAAAAAACAAGCCAATCATGTCATTTGGTTTGATTTTAATGATATTTGCACTATTCCACGTAGTCAGCATGATTATCTTGAAATTGCAAATGTATATAAAACAGTTTTTATAAGTGATATTCCTATTATATCGGAAAATGAAAGCGATACGATTCGTTTATTCGTAAACTTGATTGATGTACTTTACGATGCAAAAATTAAACTTGTGATATCGGCGGCAGAACCCGTGCCCGAGCTTTATTCGCGTGGGCACTTGATTTTAGACTATGCGCGTACAAATTCGCGATTAATAGAAATGCAATCTAAAGAATATTTTGCTGGGGAATATTAAGCTTTATTATAATGCTCCGCAATCACCTGCGCGACACAACAAGTTAACTTTTTTGCAGCAGGTATATGTAAAAATTCATTGGGTCCATGCGCATTCGATTCCGGGCCTAATAATCCCGTAATCATAAATTGTGCGTCAGGATATTTCTTGCCTAACATGCCCATAAAAGGAATAGAACAACCTTCACCCATATACATCGCGTTTTTACCAAAAAAATTTTCAGATGCATGTTGCGCTGCCTTATGTAACCATTCTTCTTCAATAGGAGCATTCCAACCGCTGCCAGCTTCTGCGATATCAAATCGCACACTTGCATCAAACGGAGGGTTTTGTTCTAAACATTTTTTTAATTGCAATGCAGCATGATTAGCATCTAAAGTCGGCGGCAATCGCATGGAAAGTTTTACGCTTATGTGAGGCAATGTCACATTACCTGCATCTTGTGTCGCAGGTACTCCATCCATACCTATGACGGACAGTGCTGGCTGCCAGGTTCGATTCATAAGTTGTTCTTTAGGTGTCATGGCTAATGCTTTGATATTTTTATATCTCGGAAAAGTTAAAAACAATTGTTCGCCAAGTACATTGGCTGCTTCATGAAATTGTTTTAAGCGTGTTTCAGGAATATCAACATGAAAATCAGATAATAGGATATTGCCCGTATTTGCATCTTCTATACGATCAAGTAATTGTCGTAATACGAGAGAACACGAAGGTACCATACCACTTGCCAATCCTGAATGAACGCCTTCTTTTAACACATCGATATGTAATATTCCGCTGCATAATCCGCGTAATGACGTTGTCATCCATAATTGATCGTAGTTACCGCATCCAGAATCCAAGCAAATAATTAAATTAGGATAGCCAATACGTTTTTCTAAAGTTTGCATATAATAGGGCAAATCAGGACTGCCGCTTTCTTCAGATGCTTCAATTAAAATAACACAACGTGCATGAGGAAGTTGTTGGTCATATAAAGATTTTATAGCTGTCAAGGAAGCAAAAACAGCATAACCATCGTCAGCTCCCCCTCTACCATATAATTTATTATTTTTTATGACAGGATTCCAAGGACCTAAATCAGCATCCCAGCCTGTCATTTCAGGTTGTTTATCAAGATGTCCATAGAGCAAAATAGTATCGTTGCTATTCCCAGGAACTTCTATGAATATGACGGGAGTACGACCTTCGTGTCGAATAACTTCCATGGTCATATTTTCAATGGCGTTTTGTCGGCACCATTCAGTGATAAGTTTAACTGCTTTATCCATATGGCCATGATCTTGCCACTCTGGATCGAATAAAGGTGATTTATTAGGTATGCGAATGTAGTCCATTAAACAAGGAACAATAGAGTGGTCCCACATATGAGATATAAACGATTCGCATTGTTGTATTTGCATAAATAAATTCCTTAAAGTTATGAAATATTATAACGTATGATAAGCTTAAGTGTCTTTGTTGTCTTATAGAGGTTTTATGCTCGATCGTAAAGAGGTGTATTTTGTAGGTTATGCTTCAGGTATAGCAGGTTCGGATTCGGGAAGCGGTGATGGTCCAGAGGTGTTAAAAAATTCTCCAATAATGACAAAACTTGCCCAAAAAGGTTTGCGATATCACTGGGGGGAGCTCATTAAATCAACTAAGCAAGATGCTTCAATATTAGATAGAGTGGCAGGGCAATGTACTGAGCTTGCTCGAGCGGTTAAATATGCAGTGAATGAAGGTCAATTTTTTATCGTTTTTGGCGGTGATCATTCTTGTGCTATAGGTACCTGGAGTGGTGTGTATGATGCTCTCGATAGTCAAGATGAACTCGGTCTTATTTGGATAGATGCTCATATGGATAGCCATACTCCAGAAACGACTCCCACAGGAAATATACACGGAATGCCCCTCGCAAGTTTATTGGGATATGGTAATGCCAAATTAATTAATATCTTAAAAGCACAACCTAAATTAAAGCCTCAAAATATTTGTTTAATAGGGATACGAAGTTATGAAGAAGGTGAAGCTGAACTATTAAAAAAATTAAATGTACGTATTTTCTTTATGGATGAAGTGAAAGAACGTGGTATGGAAGCAGTGATGAAAGAAGCACTTTCTATCGTAAAAAAGCATACTTCCTATTTCGGTGTAACACTTGATATCGATGCGATTGACCCAGCTGATGCGCCAGGCACAGGTGTGGTAGAATCAGATGGCATACGTGCCAAAGATATTTATCGTGCCGTACAAATGTTAGCAAATGAAAAGCGTTTGATTGGTTTTGAAATTGCTGAATTTGATCCTCATAAGGATAAAAATCACATGACTGAAATGTTCATATCAAATTTGATCACATCGATGACTTTAGGTAAAACGTATGATTAGCTTACATGTTTCCATGACAAGCCAAGAGTTGAAAGTGATAGAGAATAATCAACTCATCAAAAGTTATCGTATATCCACTGCAAAAAATGGCGCAGGTGAATGGGCGAACAGCGAAAAAACGCCTCGCGGAATGCATAAGATACGCGCTAAAATTGGTAAAGATTGTCCTATTAATACGGTGTTTGTAGGCCGCCGGCCAACTGGTGAAATATATACACCCGAATTAAAAAATAATCATCCTGATCGTGATTGGATTTTAACACGTATTCTATGGTTAAGCGGATTAGAGGTAGGAAAAAATCGTTTAGGTAACCAAGACACCATGCGGCGTTATATTTATATACATGGAGTACCTGAAGAGGTTGATATGGGTATCCCAGGCTCAAGAGGATGTATACGCATGCGAAATAAAGATCTTATTGAATTATTTGATATGATTGCTTGCTATACCATAGTGCATATTGAAGAATAAAAAATAATGAATAATCAATATGTTATAGATTAAAATTGTTCCGCAAGATGGGTTTTTTTGTGCTATTCTAAAAGAAAGAGTGAGGACCTGGCTTATGTCCGATAAAATACATGAGATACTCAATGCCTGGTTTGGCGATTTAGGTCGAGCAGATCTCCCTTCGAGTGATCGTACTAACCTTTGGTTCGGAGACAATGAAAAATTAAAAAATGATATGGTGAAACACTTTAACAGCGAATATCAGGCAGCAACCTCAGGTCAGCTTATAGAGTGGGCGAGCACGCCGCGCGGCCGGTTAGCACTCATTATTCTTCTTGATCAATTTACCAGATGGACCCACCGCAACTCACCAAGTGCTTTTAATTTCGATAAAACAGCGCAACAATTATGTATTGAAGGACTGCAAGCTCACATGGATCAATCGTTAACATTAATAGAACGTGTATTTTTTTACATGCCCATGGTGCATGCTGAGGATACAGAAATACAAGATAAGTCTATACAATTGTTTCAAAATCTAGTTTCTTTGTCGATGACAGAAACGACGCAAGTTTATCAGTTATTTCTTGCTTATGCCTATGCGCATTTTAGAGTCGTCAAAGAGTTCGGACGTTTTCCGCAGCGTAATGTTATCTTAGGAAGAGAATCTACATCTGAAGAAATTGCTTTTTTGAAAAGCGCATAAGGAAGTTCATGTCGGCACATTTTCTTTCCAAATTATTCGAACCCCATTCCATTGCTGTGATTGGTGCAAGCAATCGCAGTCATTCAGTGGGTATGAAAGTATTTAAAAACATGTTAGAAAGCGGATTCAAGGGAGCGCTTTATGCTGTGAATCCTAAGCATAAAAACGTGCAAAATAAACCATGTTTTTCGTCAATAGGTGATATTGATGATAATATTGATCTTGCCATCATTGCTACTCCTGCCAATATCATTCCTAAAATAATATCTGAATGCGGAAATAAGGGCGTTCATCACGTCATTATTTTATCTTCAGGATTCAGTGAAACCGGTGTTGCAGGTAAAGTCTTGGAACATCATATATTGAATATTGCCAAAGGTTATCACATGCATATAGTCGGGCCAAATTGTCTAGGCATGATGCGTCCCAGTATTCAAGTGAATGCAACTTTTGATAATAGTTTTGCGAAACAAGGACATCTTGCATTTATTTCACAATCAGGAGCATTAACGGCGGGTATACTTGATTGGGCCTTTAATAAAAATCTAGGTTTTTCAACAGTGATTTCGTTAGGTAATAGCATAGATGTTGATTTTGCTGATGCTCTGGATTATTTAGCCGTCGATCCAAGAACAGAAAGTATTCTCATGTATATTGAAGGTATTCATGATTCGCGTAAATTTATGAGTGCATTACGTGCTACCGCGCGCATGAAACCTGTTATAGCTATTAAAGCAGGCAGGCATCCTCTAGGTACTCGCGCAGCTATGTCACATACAGGTGCATTAATCGGCGATGATGATGTATTTGATGTTGCTTTAAGGCGTGCAGGTGCAGTTAGAGTTATGACGATAGAAGAACTGTTCCTGGCTGCAGAAATGTTAAGTAGTCATTACAGAGTGAATGGAAATAAGCTCTTAGTGATCACGAATGGCGGCGGCGCTGGTGTGATGGCTGCAGATCGAGCTGCTGATCTAAATATTCAATTACCCATTTTAACAGAAGCAACGATAAGCGAGCTGGATAAAGTCTTGCCTAAGCAGTGGTCGCATCAAAATCCTATTGATATTATTGGAGATGCAACACCCGAACGATATCAGCGTGTATTAGAAGTTTGTGCTAAAGATGAAAATGTAGATGGCATCCTCACCATGTTAGTTCCGGTCGCCATGTCATCTCCTTTAAAAGTCGCAGAAACATTGGTAGACAATGTCAGTAAAACAAAAAAAACCATGTTGGCTTGTTGGATGGGTGAAAAACATGTTAAATCATCATGGCAACTATTTGCGAATCACCACATTCCCTATTTTGATACGCCAGAAAAAGCCATTCAGGCATTTTCCTATCTGGCAGATTATCACCTGAATCAACAATTATTGTTGCAAGTTCCAGAACCTTTATCACCACAAGCCAAACCAGATATTGCTTTTGCTCGTTATATTATTGATAAAGCACTCACAGAAAAACGCAGTATTTTAACAGGCATAGAATCAAAAGCGATTCTTAATGCCTTTTGTATTCCAACGATGCAAACCATGGTTGCTGCAAACAAAGAAGAAGCGCTTATTGCATCACAATCATTGGGTTATCCTGTGGTAATGAAAATTCACTCACCTCATATCAGTCATAAACAAGATATAGGTGGCGTTATGTTAAATTTAACTAATGCGGATGCGGTATCAGATGCTTTTGATAAGCTTATTTCTAATGTTAAACAAGCTATGCCTGATGCGACTATTTTAGGCGTCACTGTTGAGCCTATGTTTAAAAACCCTAATAATAGAGAATTACTTATTGGAGTATTACGCGATATCGTATTTGGACCGGTTATTAGTTTTGGTGCGGGCGGCACGCTGGTTGAAATTATGAAAGATAGAACGCTCGCATTACCGCCGTTGAATGCATTTATTGCTAAGCAACTTATAGCGCAAACACGTATTGCAAAATTATTAGGAAAATTTCGCAATATGCCAGCAGTCAATTTAGATTTAATCGTTAAAATATTATTGCGTGTCTCTGAAATGGTTTGCGAAATTCCCGAGATAGAAGAAATGGATATTAATCCCTTAATTATTAACGATCAGGAAGCCGCTGTAGTCGATGCAAGAATAGTTATTCAGCCTTATGCAAGATCAACAAAACATTATGCACACATGGCTATACATCCTTATCCTGAACATTTAATTTCTTCTTATAATCTGGAAAATGGATCAACCATCACCATTCGTCCTATACGTCCTGAAGATGCGCTTATGACTCAAACATTTGTTCGTAATCTTTCGTCACAATCAAAATATTTTCGATTTATGCAACATATACGTGAACTAAATCCAGTAACTTTAGTTCGTTTAACACAAATTGATTATGATAGAGAAATGACTTTTGTAGCTACTTACATTGAGAATGACGTTGAAAAATGCATAGGTGTTGCGCATTATATTACTAATCCAGATCGAGAAAGCTGTGAATTTGCCATCGCTGTTGCAGATGATTGGCAGAACAAAGGCGTGGGATCAAGATTGATGAAATCGCTATGTTCTGAGGCAAAAGTGCAGGGTTTATATACTATTAAAGGCGTTGTACTTGCGACCAATACAGCTATGATAGAAATGACACATCATTTGGGTTTTGAAATAGTTAGTAGTGAAGATCCTACTATTACTATTATTGTAAAAAATTTATAAAATCATGTTATTATGGAACTCATGACTATGAAAACTGCTCTCATCTCTCATCCAGATTGTCTATTGCATGACATGGGGCATGCCATACCCGAAATACCTGAACGCTTAACTGTTATAGATCAAGCTATTTCATCGTCTGATCTAATGAGCCAGTTGCAGCAATATGTAGCACCTTTTGCGACAAAAGATCAATTATTAAGAGTGCATGATCCCGAGTATATTGATTATATTTTCATGTCGTCACCAAAAACAGGCACGATTCCCCTAGACCCAGATACCTGGATGAATCCCTATACGCTGAATGCGGCTTTACATGCTGCAGGGGCTGCTGTGTTAGGCGTGGATTTAGTGATGACAGGTAAATCCAAAGCTGCTTTTTGCAATATACGCCCGCCCGGTCATCATGCTGAAAGATCAACAGCTATGGGGTTTTGTATCTTTAATAATGTTGCCGTTGGAGTTGCGCATGCACTTGAACATTATGGTATTCAACGTATTGCGATTATTGATTTTGATGCACACCATGGAAATGGTATAGAAAATATTTTTTTAAACAATGAAAAAGTACTTTATTGTTCTTCATTTGAACATCCCTTTTATCCTTTTAGCGGGGCTGATACCATAAGTGATCATATTCTTAATATACCACTTGTTGCGGGTACTGATGGAAAAGATGTTCGCCCTAAAATGCAAGAACATTGGTATCAACGATTATTAGAATTTAAGCCAGAAATGTTGTTTTTTGCAGCAGGATTTGATGCTTTTTATCAGGATGTCATGTCAGATTTAATGTTTCAAGTGGAAGATTATGCATGGATGACACGTGAAATTATTCAGCTAACGCAGGAAAGTACGCAACATCGTATCGTTTCTTTATTAGAAGGTGGTTATGCCTTAGGTGGTTTGGGCGATTGTGTAGTCGCTCATTTACGTGAAATATGTCATTTATCAAGGAAATAGAAATGAATTATATCGTAAATTTAAAAGATGTGAACTCGAACAACGTTGAACTTGTGGGCGGAAAAAATGCATCGATAGGTGAAATGATTCAAAATCTTTCGGCAAAAGGCATTCAAGTTCCTGGGGGATTTGCGACGACTATTTCGGCATACAAAAGTTTTTTGTCTCAAAATAATTTAGATAAAAAAATTCAACATCTTATATCTTCTTTAAATACCAGTAATCTCTCCAAATTAAATAAAGCCAGCGCACAAATTAGAAATTGGATTTTAAAAGAAAAATTTTCCCCTGAATTTGAAAAAGCTATTTCAAAAGCTTACACCGAGCTTGGTAGTCCTACAGTTGCAGTAAGATCATCAGCTATTGCAGAAGACTTAGCTAATGCTTCGTTTGCTGGCGCACATGAGACATATTTAAATGTTAAAGGATTAAAAAATCTTCTGAAAGCAATTAAATTAGTTTTTTCTTCCTATTTTACAAGTCGCGCTATTGCATATCGTCATGATCAATCTTTTGAGGATGCGGCGTTTGCTTTATCAGCTGGTATTCAACCTATGATTCGCAGTGATAAAGGTGCGAGCGGTGTTATTTTTACCTTAGATACGGAATCAGGCTTTGATAAAGTAGTATTGGTCACAGCGTCCTATGGTTTAGGAGAGGCGATAGTACAAGGTAAAGTAAACCCAGATGAATTTTTCGTTTATAAGCCTGCTTTACTCGAAAATAAATCAGCCATTTTACAACGAAAACTGGGAAGCAAAGCGGTTAAAATGATTTATGCTAATGCGAAAGATCCCCATGGATATATTAAAACGGCTCCCGTTAAACAAGCTGATAGATTGAAATACTGTATTAATGATAATGACATCATAAAATTAGCGAAACACGCCGTACTTATTGAAAAACATTATGGCAAACCCATGGATATCGAATGGGCAAAAGATGGCATCACCGGTGAGTTATATATATTACAAGCAAGACCAGAAACAGTAAAACACCAACCTAAGTCGAATGGACAAGTGTTAGAACGATATTCCATAGAAAAGAAAGGCAAAGTGTTAGCAAAAGGTGAAAGTATAGGACAACGTATAGTGAGTGGCGTGACTAGAGTTATTGCGAGTCCTTCTCAAATGAATAGTTTACAACCCGGCGAAATTTTAGTGACAGATATGACGGATCCTGATTGGGAACCTATTATGAAACGCGCGGGTGGTATTATAACTAATAAAGGAGGACGCACGTGTCATGCAGCCATTATTGCACGTGAGCTAGGTATTCCTGCTATCGTGGGTTGCGGTGATGCTACAAAAACTATCGCATCCAACATAAAAGTGACTGTCTCATGCGCGGAGGGCAGGCAAGGCTATGTGTATGCAGGTGCCTTACCTTATAAAGTTGACAAAACATCGATTAATGATTTACCACCTATTCCCGTTAAACTATGTTTGAATGTAGGTAACCCCGATATTGCATTTCAATCGCAATTTTTACCTAATAGTGGCGTGGGATTAGCACGTATAGAATTTATTATTAGTAATTTAATTGGTATTCATCCTAATGCTGTACTTAGCTTATCTACTTTGCCAAAAAAATTGCAGCAAGAAATTTTATTAAAAACGAATGCTTATAAAAATCCTGTCGAATATTATATTGAAAAGCTGCGTGAAGGTATATCGATGATAGCCGCAGCATTTTATCCAAAGCCTGTTATTTTTCGTTTTTCCGATTTTAAATCAAATGAATATGCGAATTTATTAGGCGGCTCACATTTCGAACCTTGCGAAGAAAATCCCATGATAGGGTTTCGTGGTGCATCACGTTATTATGATGCAAAATTCCGTGCTTGTTTTGAATTAGAATGCAAAGCTTTTAAACGCGTGAGAGAAACAATGGGTTTGACTAACGCTCATCTTATGGTTCCCTTTGTAAGAACTGTTGATGAAATTCAAAGTGTCACTAAGCTTATGGAAAAATTTGGTTTAACACGCGGTATCAATGGTTTGCTTCTTTATATGATGTGTGAAATTCCATCTAATGTATTATTAGCTTCAGAGTTCTTACCTTATGTTGATGGATTTTCCATAGGTTCAAATGACTTGACGCAATTAACTCTAGGCTTGGATCGTGATTCTAGCGCTGTCTCATCGTTGTTTGATGAGCGCAATCCTGCAGTGAAAGCTATGCTTCATTTAGCTATTGCTGAGTGTAAAAGACAAAATAAATATATTGGTATTTGTGGTCAAGGGCCCTCCGATCATCCAGATTTTGCCGCTTGGCTTATGGAAGAGGGAATACAAGCTATATCATTGAATCCGGATTCTATTGTAGAAACATGGCTTAAGCTGAGTAAATTAAACAAAATTGCTGAGATGGTTTCAGAATGAAAAAATATTTGGGATAAGTATTCTTTTAAAACCGAAAAAAAACCATATCATAGGCTCTAAGTATAAGCATGCGTCGGTATAACCAACCTATCACCCGCTCGAATATCATTATTCGGCATAAGATTAGCTAAACGAATCGCGGGTGATGTGGTATTAAATTTATCGGCAATGGCATCCACAGAATCGCCGTTTCTTACCATATATATAGTATCTCCTGGTGCTAATTGATATTCTTCTTTTTTATTGTGGTGGGTTGGAATAATCAATTGTGCGCCTACAGCAAGATTACGTTGTGATTTTATATTGTTAGCTGTCATGAGTGTTTTTGTGGAAATATGAAACTTATTTGCAATTTTCTCAAGATTATCACCTCTACGTACCATATAGAGTGTATCACCAGGTTTTATTTCATACTTACCGTGGTTGGTGACTAATTCAGTAGTCGCTGGACGTTTTTTACGTTTCGGAGAAAAACGGGCATAAATCTTTTCTGATGCAACAATATCTCGGGATATTTCTGTCTTTCTTTCTGGAACAATAATAGTAGCACCTGGTTTTACTGTATTGCTACTGAGTGAGTTCATGCGTTGAACAATACTAGGAGTGGTTTTAAATTTTTTCGCGATGGCTGCTAAAGTATCTCCTGATTTCACTTTATATTGGTTCCAGCGTACTCTTTCGTTAGTGGGTGATGACCACATCAAATTTTCTGTAAATTGCTTGATATTTTGAATAGGTAATACGAGTTTAAAGGGTCCGCCTGGATCTGTCGTGGTATGATTATAACCCGGATTAAGTTGTTTTAATTCTTTTAAAGAAAGTCCTGCAAGATAAGCCGCATGTTTTAAATCGATTTGCCCGCCTATGTCGACTTGTGCAAGATAGGGTGCATTGCCCACAGAAGGGAAATCTATATTATATTTTTCAGCATTTGCAATAATACAAGCAAGCGCAAGCAAGCGAGGCACATAATCTTTAGTTTGTTGAGCCACAGGAAGTGACCAAAAATCCGTATTTCTGCCATCACGGACATTTTTGCGTATTGCAGCTAACACATTGCCTTCGCCTGTATTGTAAGCTGCAATAGCTAATAACCAGTTTCCATCAAAAAAACCGCCAAGATATACTAAATAATCTAAAGCAGCTTTCGTCGATGCGATCACGTCTCGTCTTCCGTCATACCACCAATTTTGTTTAACTCCATATCCAGTTGCAGTGTCAGGCATCATTTGCCAGATGCCGCCAGCACCTACTGAAGAATATACAAATGGGTTATAAGCACTTTCTATCATAGGTAATAAGACAACTTCAGCAGGCAGGTGACGTTTTCTTACTTGTTGCGAAATATAGTAGAGATAAGGTGCTGCGCGAGCAGCTGAACGCTGCAAAAAATCGCGGTTATTTAAAAACCATCTTATTTGTTCTTGTACTTGCACATTTTCTTCGTAATGAGGAAGCGTAAATTCTGAACGTAATACTTCCCACATATTGTCTGCATTATCATAACGATCAATATCATCAGAAAGACTTTGCGTGCGTTCTTCATCTAAATGAAAATTTTTATGAAATACTTGAATACCTTCAACATTAGGTATTGCAATAGATGCGATGGGTAGAAAAGCAAAACAAATGCTTATCATTAAAGCTAACATTTTAGAAAACGATAGTATCATTCGCATTATCACTAATATGAACTTGAAATTAGTTGTCAAAGACTTTTCTGGATGACATTCAAAGTCTATCATATAACTATTCTCATGGAAAAATATTTGTAAGGAAGATATATTTTGATCAAAACGTATCGTGTTGTACAACAATGGGATCATTGGCTCGATCAGTGTTTAGGTGAAGCATTGATGAAAACTGAAAAAAATTTTTTAGCTACTCGATTCGCTGAACGAAATGGGAAATATACATTGCTTTTAGGTGTGCCGCGTCAACACAGTATGTTGGACTCATTAGCGATGACTAAACATGTCGTATTAAGCCCTTTAATTAATAAAAATACAAAAATAACTTATATCGAAGGCAGTTATAAAGAGCTGGCTATTGCCTCTGGCAGCGTGGATTTTGTCATCATACCTCATACTTTAGAATTTGTTGATAATCCCATACAACTGTTAAATGAAGCATGTCGTGTGGTAAAGCCAGAAGGAGATATTGTTATTTTTGGTTTTAATCCCTATAGTTTATGGGGTTTAACAAAATGGTGGTTAGGTCACAAAACAATCCCCTGGTCTGGAAATTTTATTCCGGCAACTAAGGTTAAAAATTGGCTAACGCTGGCCGATTTTGAGCTTGTTAGGCAAGATATGCTAATGTTTAGACCTCCATTGCAACGACCTTCTTTGATGCAGAAATTAGCCTTTTTTGAATGGATAGGAGTCAAAAGTAATGCTTTTTTTGGTGGTGTTTATGCGATAACGGCTAAAGCAAAAATTATTCCTTTAACTCCTATTAGATTACATTGGAAGCAACAATTAAGTGCATTACGTGTTACCATGCCAGGCCCCACTATGCGAGATATATCATGAAAAAAGTTGTTATTTATACAGATGGAGCCTGTCGTGGTAATCCAGGACCTGGAGGATGGGCTGCTTTGCTGCGTTATGGGGATCATGAAAAAAAAATCTCAGGTGCTGAGGACCACACTACCAATAATCGCATGGAATTATTAGCAGCTATAAAATCATTAACCAGCCTACATGAACCATGTATGATAGATATACATACCGATTCTCAATATGTACAAAAAGGCATTACAACCTGGCTGCATGCCTGGAAAAAACGTCATTGGAAAAAAGCTGATAATAAACCCGTAAAAAATGCTGATCTATGGGCTGAATTAGATCTTCAAACACATAGACATATTGTAAAATGGCATTGGGTCAAGGGCCATAGCGGCCATAAAGAAAATGATTTAGTAGATGAACTAGCCAATAAAGCTATTGATAAATTATTAGAGAAATAATATGAGACAAGTTATTTTAGATACAGAAACCACCGGATTACGCACTGAAGATGGCGATAGAATTATTGAAATAGGTTGTATCGAATTAATCAATCGTAAATTTACCGGAAAGCGTTATCATCAATATATCAATCCACAACGCACTATAGATGCCGAAGCTTTGGCAGTGCATGGCATTAGCAATCAGTTTTTAGAAACAAAACCTTTATTTGCTGACATTGCGAGTGAATTTTTAGCATTCATCAGTGATGCTGAACTTATTATTCATAACGCACCTTTCGATATGGGTTTTATAAATTATGAATTGCGTTTGTTACGTAAAAATTCCAAACCTATCGAAGAAAAATGTAAAATTATCGATACTTTAGTCTTAGCAAGACAGTTGCATATAGGTCAACGCAATAGTTTGGATGCCTTATGTAAACGATATGGAATAGATAATACTAATCGAGAATTACACGGTGCATTATTAGACGCTAGTCTTTTAGCACAAGTTTATCTGGTGATGACGGGCGGTCAGAGCTGTCTTTTTGATACTTTAGAGACGACAGAAACTGTCACAGATAAATCCACGGATAACACCATCATATTCACCGGACAAAAGCGAAAATTACGTATTATTAAAGCCGATGATCATGAGCTCAGTTTGCATCATCATCAATTGACTCAAATGTATGAAAAGAAAAAATGTTTATGGTTGACATCGCTTCCTATAAAGGATAATTAATGTTTTTTCCAAATAAATATGATGAATTGAATAAGAAATTTAAAAACTTCGCTGCAATATCTTTAGAAGGAATAAGTCCATTCCATCCAATCTATACAGAAACATTAGAAAATATAGACCAATTTATTAATGAAATAATATTCGAACGACGCTTTAGAAATCGATTGTCACCGGCAGAAAAAGAAAAAGTTATAGAAGCGTTTATTATTCCACTCTATGAACTTAAAAAAACAATGTATACTCGTGCAATAGATTATATTCAGACTCATCATCATAAGAATAAAGATGCGATGGAAGAATTCAATCGTCAAATTCATGCATGTGATGAGTCAATATATGATTATAGGCAAGCTTCGTGTGTTAATAACTGTGCTATTTTATAAGCAAAATTAATCTCTATTACCACCAAAAACACCCAACAACATCAATAGATTTTGAAATAACATTTGAATATCTAAATAAAGGCTTATGGTTGCCATGATGTAATTCTGTTCGCCGTTATTTACTATTCGACTTGTATCATACATCATCAACATCACCGATATAAAAGTCAGTGCTGATGATATGGCTAATTGCATGGCTGGCATTTTTAAGAAAATATTTGCAAGTGACGCTACAATGCAAACCACCAAACCTATCATTAAAAATTTACCGACACCGCTCATATCTCTTTTTGTTGTAATGATATAGGCTGAAGTAAGAAAAAAGGTAAGACCCGTTCCAGCAAGTGCTGTAGCAATGAGTTGACCGCCATTGCTATACCCATGAATAAATTGATTTAACATAGGACCTAATGCATAGCCCATGCAGCCTGTAAAAGCAAAAACAGAAATAATTCCCCAGCCGCTATTACGAAAAGCACTTGTCACAAATAAAAGTACAAATGATAAAATAAAAGCTACTATAGAAGAACCAAAACCTGCATTAGTGGCTACAGCAAAGCTTGCGGCTCCTGCACTAAATAATAATGTTAAACTTAATAACATGTAAGTATTTCTTAATACAGCATTGGTAGAGAGCGTAGTATCACGATAATTAGTGAGTGTTCTTTCATTTAATGGCATAAAAATATCCTCCGAACTGAGGGCTTCATTATATCCGAAATAGATGAAATGAGGCATAGTTTTTTTGATTGTTTAGATATTGACCATAATATATTCAAAACTTGCGTATTTAGAAGTTGAATATATTCATTGCACGCATTAATATGAACGCGGTTAAATAACCTCAAGTCCAAAGCGATGGCAGCATGCTTGATCGCATTTTGGAGAGATGGCTGAGTGGTTGAAAGCGGCGGTCTTGAAAACCGTTGAGTCCTTACGGGCTCCGGGGGTTCGAATCCCTCTCTCTCCGCCATTAAGTCATGCAACCTTATGGGGGATAACAGTTGATTAAAATTTTGTTAGTTGATGACCATGAGCTTGTGCGTCTTGGTATCAAGCGTTTATTACAGGATGTTCACGGGCTTAAAGTGGTGGGTGAAGCAAGTACGGGAGAAGAAGCCATACGTCTAGCAAAAGAAACGATACCTGATGTTGTATTAATGGATGTGCAAATGCCAGGCATAGGTGGTTTAGAAGCCACTCGTAAGATGGTACGCCATAACCCGGATATTAAAGTTTTAGCATTAACCATTTATGGTGATGAACCATACCCTTCCAGACTATTGCAAGCGGGCGCCGTTGGATATATTACAAAAGGCTGCGCTGCAGAAGAAATGATACGCGCCATCAGAACCATTCATTCAGGCCAACGTTATATAAGCAGTGATATTGCACAACAGCTCGCACTTAAACGTTTTACAAAAGCAGAAGATTCACCGCTCGATATGCTTTCTGAACGTGAATTACAAATCATGCTTATGATTACCAGTGGTCAAAAAGTTCAAGACATCTCTAATAAATTATGTTTAAGCCCCAAAACAGTTAACAGCTATCGTTATCGTATTTTTGAAAAATTGGGTATCCATAGTGATGTTGAACTCACCTTATTATCGATACGCTTAGGTCTTGTTGAAAATCATAAAACAACAGGGGATGAAGCTAAAATATAATTTTTATGATAAACATTAAAGCTTTTCTTGAAAACTTAACGCATTATCCAGGTGTTTATCAAATGTTGGATAAACAGGGTGAGGTTTTGTATATTGGAAAAGCGCGTAACTTAAAAAAAAGACTGGCGAGCTACTTTTCATCTAAACAAAAAGATACTAAAACATTAGCTTTATTAAAACATGTTGTCGATATTAACGTTACAGTGACGCATAGCGAAAATGATGCTTTATTATTAGAATATAATTTAATTAAAAAATATAAACCGCATTATAATATTTTATTTCGTGATGATAAATCATATCCTTATATTTTAATTAAAACAAATACTCCTTATCCTTCTATTGAAATGTATAGAGGTCATAAACAATCTGACGGTATGTATTTTGGTCCTTATCCTCATACCACCGCAGTACGCGAAACGATACATCTTATTCAAAAAATATTTGGCTTACGCTTATCCAGTGACAGATATTATCCCGCACGCACGAGACCCTGTTTACCATATCAAATTAATTTATGTTCAGGCGCATGCGCGGGTCTTATCTCTGAAGAAGATTACCGCCATGATGTTCAGCATGCTATTTTATTTTTGCAAGGTAAAAATCAACAAATACTCAATGAATTAAGTTTAACAATGGAACGCTTCTCCAAGGAACAACGTTATGAAGAAGCAGCCAATATTCGCAATCAAATAGCTTTGTTGCGTGAAATACAAGCAAAGCAATATATAAGCTCCGATCAAGGTCAAGGCGATGTTGATGTTATAGGTGTTGCATCGGGGGATACGGCATGTATTCAGCTTCTTATGATTAGAGGTGGAAGGATCTTGGGAAGTCGAGCTTATTTTACAAATTTACCAGCACATTCCACCACCGAAGAGGTGGTTGCATCTTTTATTACCCAACATTATCAATCAAGTCATGTGGATAACAATAGCTTACCAAGAGAAATTATTGTGGATGTTGCGTTAAGAGATAGAATACTTATTTCCAATGCATTATCACTCTTGGCGGGGCGTAAAACAACGATACATCACCATGTTCGATCCGATAGAAAAAAATGGTTGGAAATTGCAAATGCTAGCGCAAAAGAATCTATTTCACGATTTTTGCTTGACAAAACACAGATGCATGAAAAATTTCTTGCTTTAGAAACTTTTCTGTCTGATGAAAAAAAACTGAATCGAATTGAATGTTTTGATATCAGTCATACCATGGGTGAAGCAACAGTTGCATCATGCGTGGTTTTCAATAAAGATGGCCCTTTAAAATCGGATTATCGTCGGTTTAATATCAAAGGTATCACACCTGGCGATGATGTGGCTGCGATGCATCAGGTCCTTTCTCGTCGTTATCAACGTTTACAAACAGAACAAGCAAAATTACCCGATCTTATTTTAATTGACGGCGGACCTACGCAACTATCGGCTGCGGCCAAAACATTGCATGAATTAAACATTTCTGATGTGATGTTAGTAGGAGTTGCAAAAGGTAAAACTCGTAAGCCAGGTCTTGAAACATTGCATTTTGAAAATAAAAAACCCGTTCACTTGGCATCCGATTCATTGGCATTGCATCTTATTCAACAAATTCGTGACGAAGCGCATCGTTTTGCCATTACGGGCCACAGAAATCAACGTGATAGAAGTCGAAACAAATCCATTTTAGAATCGATTCCTGGCGTTGGCGTCAAGCGCAGACGTGAATTATTGCAATACTTTGGTGGCATTCAATCCGTAAATCGTGCTAGTCTTGATGAATTAGCAAAAGTTCATGGTATTAGTCAGTCATTGGCAAAACGGATTTTTGCAGCATTGCATAACACTAAGTAGAGTATTTTGAGTTATGAATAATCTGCCCAATATTCTTACAGTTCTTCGTATTGCAGTCATTCCATTTTTGGTGCTTGTATTTTATTTGCCAGTAAGCTGGGGACATGCTGCTGCAGCGATTATTTTTGCCTGCGCATCAGTGACGGACTGGTTGGATGGATATTTGGCACGAAGCTTAAAACAATCCACTAAATTAGGAGCTTTCCTGGATCCTGTTGCGGATAAGCTTATGGTTTCGATCGCCTTAGTATTAATTGTAGGTGAACCCCAATTTCAATACTTTAGTTTAAACTCAGGTGATTATTCTGTACCCATTGCCATGATAACCATACCTGCCGCTATTATCGTTAGTCGAGAGATTATTGTTTCTGCCTTGCGTGAATGGATGGCAGAACTTGGTAAACGAACAAGTATTGCGGTTTCTCACCTAGGAAAAATTAAAACAACGGTACAAATGATCAGCGTGATTATTTTGTTGTTTTGTAATCCTAGAACTACCCCCTATCTTGCTATTTTGGGCTATATTTTACTGTATATAGCAGCTGTATTAACAATCTGGTCTATGGTTATTTATATTAAAGCAGCGTGGCCTGAGCTTAAAGAACAATAAAATATATTTCATTTATTCTCTTGACACTTTCAAGTCCTAAGATAGAATGACGACTTCAAATTTGTCATGATGCGGGAATAGCTCAGTTGGTAGAGCACAACCTTGCCAAGGTTGGGGTCGCGAGTTCGAGTCTCGTTTCCCGCTCCATATGTGTGAATATAGATTTGGCTGGGTGGCAGAGTGGTTATGCAGCGGCCTGCAAAGCCGTGGACGCCGGTTCGATTCCGACCCTAGCCTTAAAGGTTTGCCCGGGTGGCGGAACAGGTAGACGCAAGGGACTTAAAATCCCTCGGGGGGTAACTCCCGTGCCGGTTCGATTCCGGCCTCGGGCACCATAGACTTCTTTCCAAACCTAGTATTTTGTTATTAGGCGAGGCGCAACGAGTAACGCAACGCAGCATACGTTGTGAGTATGTGAGTAGCGGAACGCAGTTGCAACGAAGTCTAATAGCAAAAGACAACGGTTTGGAAAGAAGTCTAATGAGAGAGCAGGAATATGACCTTCGTCGTAACAGAACAGTGCATACGCTGTAAATATACGGATTGTGTCGAAGTCTGTCCTGTCGATTGTTTCTATGAAGGGCCTAATTTCCTAGCTATTAACCCTGATGAATGCATAGACTGCGCTTTATGTGAACCTGAATGCCCAGTCAACGCTATTTATTCAGAAGATGATCTTCCTGAAAAATATCAAGAATATTTACAACTCAATAAAGAGCTTGCTGAAAAATGGCAAGTGATCAATAGACGTAAAGATCCCCCTGCTGATGCTGACCAGTGGGCCAATGTCGATGATAAGTTGAAATATCTAGAAAAGTAATGAGAAAACTCTCAAAAGAAGCCATCCTGACATCCCAAGATATATTGGGACCTGATGGATTACTTAGCCAAGCTATACAAGGCTTTAACTCTAGAGATGCGCAACTTCATATGGCCGCAACGATAGAGAAAGCATTAACAGTCAACGCACAATTAATCATTGAAGCAGGAACCGGTACCGGCAAAACATTTGCTTATCTTGTGCCCTTATTTATTTCACAAAAAAAAGCTATTATTTCAACAGGCACGAAAAATCTTCAAGATCAATTATTCTTTAAAGATATACCTATTATAAAAAAACTTTTTCCATTCCCGCGAAAAGTTGTATTACTTAAAGGCCGAGCGAATTACGTTTGTCATTTACGTTTAAAAAATAATATTGAAGATGGACGTTTTACTTCCCGACAATTAGTCACACAACTGCATATCATCAATGAATGGATCACAAGCACGAAAACAGGCGACACCTCTGAGTTAAATGCCATTCCCGAAGATTCGAGTATTTGGCCGCAAGTCACAAGCACAGCAGATAATTGTCTCAACCAAGATTGTGAATTTTACAAAGATTGTTTTGTAGTAAAAGCCAGACAGCAAGCCATGGCAGCCGACATTATCGTTGTGAACCATTATTTATATTTTGCAGATATAGCGCTGCAAGAAGGCGGTTTTGGAGAATTGTTACCAGGAGCCGAAATCGTTGTATTTGATGAGGCCCATCATTTACCTGATATTGCGTCACAATTTTTTAGCACAAGTTTAAGTGGGAGACAACTCATTGAGCTGGCTCGTGACAGTCAATCCGAAGCATCAAAAGATGCAAAAGATATGAATGCCATTAACGAAGCTGCTGATCATTTACAAACAGCAGTGCATGATTTGCGTGGCGCGTTCGGAGCAGAATTAAAACGTTCGCCCTGGCCAGATAAGCCTAATGAAAAACTCCAGAATAATCTTGAGTGGGTCAATATAAAATTACAAGCATTAGAAACTTTATTAAAAGAAGCATCAGTACGCAGTAAAGGTTTAGAAAACTGTTGGCGTCGCTCAGGCGAGCTTATTGAACGTTTCAATCTTCTCACTGGCAAATCCCCAGAAAATACTGTGCATTGGTATGAGACCTATTTACAAAGTTTTACTATTCAACAAACGCCCATGATTGTCGCTGAAAATTTTAAACAACATATCAAAGAACATAAGCGCACATGGATTTATACTTCTGCCACGTTAACAGTTAAAAATAGTTTTCAATTATTTATTGAAGCCATGGGTTTGGAGTCAGCATTGCAACTGCAATTAAAAAGCCCGTTTAACTATCAAGAACAAGCTCTATTATATGCCCCTCGTTCTATCCCTGATCCGCATGATAAAAACTACCATGAGGCTTTAATTAACGCTATCGTTCCAATATTAGAAATTACCCAGGGTAAGACTTTTATATTATTTACCAGTTACAAAGCCCTCGAGTATGCTGCAAAAGCATTAGAGTCACGTCTCAATTTTCCACTATTATTACAGGGCAGCATGCCTAAACGTGAATTAATCGATCAATTTAAACAGTTAGGTAATGCTGTTTTACTAGGAACAAGCAGTTTTTGGCAGGGCGTAGATGTGCGCGGCGATGCGTTGTCTTGTGTGATTATTGATAAATTACCTTTTGCAGCACCCGATGATCCTATTTTACAAGCCAAAATCCAGATGTTAAAAAAACAAGGCGTCGATCCATTTCTCACTTATCAATTACCCAATGCGGTTTTAACCTTAAAACAAGGGGCAGGGCGTTTAATCCGTGATGTGAAGGATAGGGGTCTTCTGGTCATATGCGACCCTCGTATAGTGGGCATGCGCTATGGGGAAACGTTTATACGCAGCCTGCCTGATATGCCTCGAACCCGTGATATTCATAAAGTACAAGACTTTTTCAAATAAAATCGCCCGTCAGCTTATTGTTTAAAAATTGATTTGATTTTATTGAGAAAAGACAATATAATGTACATTATTTTTCTTTTGGTGCAGTAATTATGCCAAGCGATCGACCGAGCGACCTTTCTGATGAGGTTAAAAGTGATCTGCAAATCAGTCACCCATCAAAGTGGGAAGAGCCTCCCGATGATATATTACATGTTATTCTCTCCTATGGAGTGTGGTTTAACTTAATATCAATTTCTAAAAAATTCTACGAAGTAATATCAAACCTGCCGCTTATTAATCTGATATTAAAGGATGGTAGGAACGTTCAATGTAATCAGGCGCTCTATCAAGAATTATTTTTAAAAAAGAGATATCTTTATCCCCGCTTAGGTCTTCCTTACATGACTATACCATCTGTGAAGAGAGATGATTCTGATACTTTTAAATCACTAATGCACCATTTCATAGATGGCAAAGCCAATGAACCTTTTATTTGTAAGATAATGGAAGATCCAGGATTGTCTGAGTTTATTAAAGATTCTTATCCAGAGGAATCTGAACTAAGAGCCTATCCAAGCAAAGCAAGAAGAATTTTCCAGAGCGTGTTAGGAGGTATCGCAACTTTCATTGTATCTATTCTTATGGCTGTTACAATGTTTCTTGTGCTACCTAGCTTCTTCTGCACAGCCTGGTCTAATAACGACCATAACAGTTATCCTCGTTTATGGGGTCTTGGATGGCTAACTTCGCCCTTGGCTATTATTTATTCTACCTTTCAGAGTGCTTATATTCATTATCATTCTGGTAAGCCATTAAAGATAACAACCATTTTAGAAAATTCCTTGCTTACTTCTCTCGACACATCATTGGAATGGTGTTGTAAGGGCGCATCAAATTCTCATATTAATTTTGCTAATCCATGGAAGGAATTAGAAAAAAAATATTCCGTATTTCCTACTCTTAAAGATATTCAATTACAGTATAGAAAAAAGCATCCTAAGCCAACTATAGTTACAGACGAAAACTTGGAAAACACAAAAAAATGCTCAAAAACAACTGGATTAAATCGGTTCATGGTATCTCATAGCGAATCAAAGCCTATAACGTATGCTGAAAATGTAGATAATGCCACATATGGTTCTCTATTTTCTTCTCCGAGAGAAGCTGAAGGATTTCAACAAAGCCTGGTTAAGCTTGGGCTATAGCAACATCGAGCCGCGACCGTCAGGGAGTGATCACGGTTCTAGGTGAATCGCATTCTCTAAGAGCCGTGATCACTCCCTGACGGTCGCGGCTCGGTTATTAATGCGTAAGATCATGACTTCTGCTAATATGCGCTCCTCACATCATGACTAATTTTTTAAAACATGAAACTCCTAGCCATTGAAACCTCATCTGCTGCCTGTTCTGTAGCCTTAGCTATAGACGATGAAATTTTTGCATTCCATAAGATTGCACCTATGCAGCAATCTCAAATGATACTGCCCATGATAGATGAACTATTAAAATCTAAAAATATGGCTTTAAATCAATTAGATGCACTGGCTTTTGGATGTGGTCCTGGAAGTTTCACGGGGGTTAGAATTGCAACAAGTGTAACGCAAGGCTTAGCTTATGCTTTAAATCTTCCTGTGATTCCTATCTCTTCATTAGCTGCTTTAGCTCAAACCGCTTATCAAGAAAAAGGCTATACAAAACTATTGGTTGCCGTGGATGCTCGTATCCAAGAGGTCTATTGGGCAGCTTATGAAGTAAATGATAAGGGATTAGTAGTTTTATGTGAAAATGAACATGTCAGTCGTCCTGAAGATATCAAAGCTCCTGATGATAGCTGGAATGGGGTAGGGAATGCCTGGGATGTATACAAAGATCATATTATTCATAAACCTATAGAGCTTTATTCAAGTTGTTTTCCAACAGCAACCGGAGTGGCACGATTAGCAAAAGAAAAATACAATCAACAAGCTTGGCTGAGCGCAGCCGATATTTCCCCTACTTATTTGCGTGATTCTGTAGCAAAAAAGTCACAAAGCTAAGCCTTCTGCTTCCATCTATAGTTAGTACAATCAAATACATAGTGAGAACCCGTAGAAACCATTTATCGACTATACTAAAAGTAATAGAGAATAAGAGGTGGTTCTTATGGGCGGTTCTCGTTCTCAAATAGCAAATATTACAATAACTGATGAAGAACTGATTTTAAATCTCTGTTTAGCTTTGGTAAGTCAAGAGCCAGAACTAATCGGAGCCTGGATGGATCTGTTATCTCAAAGACTGCAAACACTCTCAGTGGATGATGCAAAAAAGCTTATTAATCTTAAAACCAACGCTGGATATTCAGCTATTTATTATGCTGTAACAATGGGTAATGCTGATATTTTTCATGAGTTGGTCGATAATGGCGCTGACTTAACTACGCGGTACGACAATGATCTAACACTTCGTGATATCATGCTACGAAAAATAACAAAAAATGTAGGTAATGACCCATATCATGACATCCTTGCTTACCTATTTGAGAAGGGTATTGGTTATGATCCTGAGTCATTAAAAAAATTTAAAGATTTAAAACATAACGCACAAAGTTGGCTCATAAATCCGCTACAACAAAAAGGCTACCAAAAATCTGAAGGGTTTTGTTTTGGGGTGGCGAATATGGGAGCTCAGGCTTTTCTTTTGGAAGAAAGAGATGAGCAGGGCAACTTAGTTCATTTGAATAATTTTGCAAATCGTGTAAACCGTTTATATGAATCTAGAAATATATTTGATGAAATAGAACAATCAAAACACAAGCGAATATTGTTAATAAATCTTGCTAAAAAAGATGAACAAATTGAGATTGAAAAAATATGTGATAAATATCTTAATGACATGGATAAAAAAAATTTAGAAATGGAACCTTTTTTTGATGGTGTAGAAGTATATCAACAACTATTTCAACATGAGGATATGATGCTGGAGAAAAGGGATTGGTTTTCAGCAATGAAGCTGGTGCCTAATCTTGCACTGGAAGAAAAAGGCGGTGCGGTCATAGTTGATCGCTTTTCCGGTAACTATGACAAATTGGAAGATTTGAAAGCGTTATTTTTTAGAATAGAAGAAATCGCAAAAAAAAAGCAGCATAAGTCACCTATTGTGTTAGTTCTCAGTGCAAATGAGCATGCTATTACCATTGGCTATGATCCAGTAAAACAAACCTGGAGAAATATTGATGCTAATTGTCCAGGTAAGATGAAAGATACAAATACAACGGATAGGGTAGCGCAGAACGTACAAAAACAATTACAAACAAGCTTTAATGCAAAAGATCTTAATTTGACAGTAAACATATTGTCAACAGCTGCTAATGCAGAGAACACGCGGAAGAATATCATTACTCTATTACATAACTCTAAGGAGTGGAAGAACAAACACAAACATAAATTTTTTGCGCTAGATAAAGAAGATATTATGCTTATTGCGGGCATATTATTATTGGGTAGTGGTTTAATTGCAGCAAGTATTTTAACAGGTGGTATATTACCAGCTGCGATGACAACTGTGATGCTTGTTAGCGGGGGTATCATTGCTGCAATGGGTTTCATCTTTGGTGTTGCATCAGTTGGTAGATCAAAGTTAGAGCCAGAGTCAGATAATATTGCCAAACATTTAAAAACATCAGTCGAGGATTATAAAAATAAACAAAAAGAAAAAAAGAAACAATCTCCCCAACCTTCAACTAATAAAATATTTGGAGATCTGACTATCACAGATTCTGATGTAGAGGAAAAAAAAGTTACCTCCCAAAGATCTGCTGAAAAAAATCGTGCAGGAGAAACAATCATTCAAATGAACCCTGTACATGATAAGAAACATCATACAAGGCCGTCTAGAGGTCGTTGATCATTTATCGCATTAAATATGATCATATTATACGCAGCTCATGCTATTACATGTGGTACATTAAACATAAATCAGTAAATAATTGTAATCTCACCCCTAACAGCGCTAAAATTCAACACATTAGATCCACTACACTCTTCGGAGGTTCGTTAGTTTATGGCTGTACAAAATGGTAATGGTAGACAAAATATAATCAACAAACTTCGCGCTTATTTAGTAGACAAAGTCCCTACAGCCAAAGCTGAGTTACTAGAGGCATTTGCCCAACGTTATTATGCATCCGCGCCGCTAGAGGATCTGTATGCTCGCAGCATAGAAGATTTATTTGGTGCGCTCATGTCGCACTGGAACTTTATTTATCAACGAAAACCTGGTGAGTCCAAAGTCAAAGTTTTTAATCCAACCCTTGAAGAAAATGGCTGGCAGTCTAAGCATACGATTATTGAAGTATCTCACGACGATATCCCTTTCCTGGTTGATTCGATTCGTATGGTCCTTAATCGAAGTGATATTCTCATCCATTTAGCGATTCACTGCGGCGGCTTAAAAGTTGTCCGAGATGCAGAAAATCACATCATTAAAATATTACCTATAGGAACAACTGATCCCAAGGCAAGTAGCGAAGCCCCTATCTATTTTGAAATTGACAGACAAAGTGACGCGGTCATCATGGCTGAACTATGCTCCAATATTGAGCATGTTCTTGCGGATGTGCGGGTTTCTGTAGCTGATTGGCGTCAAATGTTGGAACGGGCAAAAGAAGCGTTACACGAACTTGAAAATAATCCACCGCCATTAGATCCTGCGGAAATATCCGAATCAAAAGATTTTTTACGATGGCTTATTGATAACCATTTCACATTTCTAGGTGCGCGTGATTATAAGTTAATAGGAAATGAAAATAATCGTGCATTACAAATTATTTCAGGATCAGGTTTAGGCGTATTAAGAGAAGATAGCTCTACACCTCGTTCAAAAAATTATGCGGATTTACCACCGCAGGCACGTAAACTTGCTTTATCAAAAAATATTCTCATTATTGCAAAAACGAATACCAAAGCAACCGTACATCGTGACGCTTATACCGATTATATTGGTGTTAAACTTTTTAATGATAAGGGTGAACTCGTAGGAGAAAGACGTTTTATCGGTCTTTATACGTCAACAGCTTATCATTCCAGGCCAGCGTATATTCCGTTTTTACGTCATAAAGTTGAAAAAGTTATGCAAGAACTACATTTTCCACCCGATAGTCATAATGGAAAAGAAGTCGTGCATATTTTAGAAACCTTACCTAGAGATGATTTATTCCAGGCAACGCATGAAGAACTGCTTGAACTGACTTTAGGTATTTTACAATTACAAGAGCGCAAACGTATACGTTTATTTATTCGTAAGGATTCATTCGGCCGTTATTATTCATGCCTGGTTTATGTTCCTCGAGAAATTTTTACAACTGATCTATGTATTGCGATGCAAGATGTTTTAATGAGCTCATTAAATGGTATAGAATCCTCATTCACAAGTTATTTCTCAGAATCGATACTTGCAAGAATACACTTTATCATAAGAACCAATCCTAAAAACTCTAAAGAATATGATATCGCCAAGATTGAACAAAAGCTTATAGCGACATCTCGTTCCTGGACAGATGAACTTAAAACTGAGTTAATTCATGCTTTTGGTGAAGCGAAGGGACTCTCGTATTACTTAAAGTATCGCAAGGCATTCTCGGCAAGTTATGCAGAATCTTATTTACCCGCCGTTGCTGTTCCTGATATTCAAAAAATTGAAGAGCTTTCAGCAGAAAAACCGCTTGGTATGATATTTTATAAAACAACAAAATCCGCCTTACGTTTGAAGCTTTTCCATTCAGAGCAAAACATAGCATTATCTGATGTTCTACCCACACTGGAAAACATGGGCTTACGCATCCTGGGCGAACAACCTCATGAAGTGATTGTTAAAGGCAATCATCCTGTGTGGATTAGTGATTTTGATATGGTCCATTGCAGGAAAAAAGAAATCGATCTTGATCAAGTGACTACGAAATTCCTGGATGCCTTTGAAAATATATGGTTAGGCAAAGCAGAAGATGATGGTTTCAATCAACTTGTTTTAGAAGCTGAATTAACGTGGCGCGAAATAGCCATTCTGCGAGCATATACAAGATATCTACGTCAAATAGGATTTACTTTCAGCCAAAGCTATGTTGAACAAGCCTTAGTAAATAATCCTATTATTGCAAAAAATCTCGTTTCAGTTTTCTTTTTACGTTTTTCGCCCGAATATAGAGGCGACACATCTGAACTTATTGTACAAATTGAAGAATCACTCGATGGAGTCACAAGCCTGGACGAAGATAGAATTTTACGAAAATGCCTTGAGGTTATTCAAGCGACTATACGTACGAACTATTTTCAAAAAACGAAGAATACATTTAAAGATTATTTTTCATTCAAGTTCGATCCGTCTCTTATATCAGATTTACCCTTACCCAAGCCTATGTATGAAATTTTTGTATATTCACCACGTGTGGAAGGCGTACACTTACGCGGCGGAAAAGTGGCACGCGGTGGTTTACGATGGTCAGATCGCAGGGAAGATTTCCGTACTGAAGTGCTAGGTTTAATGAAAGCTCAAAATGTTAAAAACTCTGTGATCGTTCCTGTTGGAGCAAAAGGAGGGTTTTTTCCGAAACAATTGCCAACACAGGGTGATAGAGATGCTATTATGAAAGAAGTTATCGCCTCCTATTCTACTTTCATACGGGGATTACTTGATATTACCGATAATATAGTCGATCAAAAAATTATTCCGCCCGAAGACGTGGTACGATACGATGATGATGATACTTATCTCGTGGTTGCAGCTGATAAAGGCACAGCAACATTTTCTGATTTAGCCAATGGCATAGCAAAAGAATATAACTTTTGGCTGGATGATGCATTTGCATCCGGCGGCTCTGTAGGTTATGACCATAAAAAAATGGGTATTACAGCAAAAGGTGCTTGGGAATCTGTTAAACGGCACTTCTGTGAATTAGGTATTAATGTTCAAACCACTGATTTCACTGTCATAGGTATTGGAGATATGAGCGGTGATGTTTTTGGAAATGGCATGCTCATGTCTGAACATATTAAATTAATAGGTGCTTTTGATCACAGAAATATTTTTCTTGATCCAAATCCTGATGCTGCAAAAAGTTTTCAGGAGCGCAAAAGATTATTCGCTCTACCAAGATCCTCCTGGCAAGATTACGATCCAGCCTTGATTTCAGCTGGCGGCGGTGTATTCAATAGATCAGCAAAATCCATTAAAATTTCTCCAGAGCTAAAAAAAGTGTTAGATACTTCTGTGGATTATATGGTGCCTAATGATTTAATTAAAGCTCTATTAAAAGCACCGGTCGATTTAATATTTAATGGCGGTATTGGAACTTTTGTTAAAGCCAGTTTTGAATCTCATACCGATGTAGGTGATCGAGCAAGCGACGGTATACGCATAAATGGCAACGAACTCAGAACACGTGTCGTTGGCGAAGGTGGTAATTTAGGTTTCACGCAATCTGCCCGCATTGAATACTCACTTAATGGCGGAATCATGTATACTGACTTCATCGACAATTCTGCGGGGGTAGATTGTTCTGACCACGAAGTTAATATAAAAATTTTATTAAATAATATCGTAAAAGATGGTGGATTATCGTTAGAACAACGCAATACATTACTAGAAAAAATGACAGATGAAGTTTCAGAACTCGTGTTGCGTGATAACTATGAACAAACGCAAATGTTAAGTCTTGAAGCTTCTGTTGCAGCAAAAACGAATGATCTGTTTAGACGTTATATGGACGATATGGAAAAATCGGGTCATCTCAATCGACAATTAGAATTTTTACCTGATGACAAAACGCTGCTTGAACGTAAGACCCATGGTTTGGGATTAACAAGGCCTGAAATTGCAGTCATGATTGCCTATTGTAAAATGTATTTAAAACAAGCTATCATGCAAACAAACCTACCTGAAGACGATTATTTTATTAAATATTTAGCGCTAGCATTTCCAGAACGTCTTTATACTGATTTTTTAGAACCTATGAAACAACATAGTTTACGTAGAGAAATTATTTCTACTCAATTAGCAAAAAATATCACGGACCATATGGGCGTTAATTTTGTAGAACGTCTCCAAAAAGAAACGGGTACAACCATCGAGTTTATCATTAGAGCTTATGCGGTTGTTGAAGATTTATTTGATATGACATCCATGTGGCATAAAATCGAAGCGTTAGATACAAAAGTATCTACGGTGATTCAACAAAAAATGATGTTACAAATTTACTTATTAATCAGAAGAGCTACGCGTTGGTTTCTACGAAATCGAAAATCTGATATCAACATAGAAGAAACGGTTGCCAGCTTTAAAAAACCTATTCAGGAACTTATTTTACAACTTCCATCTTTAATAACAGAAGTGGAGCATAATGCGTTACAAGAAGAGATCACTAATTTAGTTAATGAAGGAGTTCCGGAAGATTTGGCAAGAAGTACCTGCAACTGTGAAATTTTATTTACTTCACTCGATATTGTTGAAGCGGCAATGCAAAATAATTCCAGTATTGAAGATGTTGCTAAAACATATTATGCGCTTGATTCCTGTCTTGAATTAAACTGGTTACGCGCACAAATGAATGCTTATGTTATTGAAAACCAATGGGATGAACTTGCTCGTTCAGGCTTTAGAGATGACCTTGATCGCGCACAAAGAAAATTATCTATTAGCGTATTGAAGTCAAAATCTAAAAGAGCAGCCGATAGAACAATAGAACAACGCATCGAAGCTTGGATGAATCGAAATAAAGACCTCATAAATCGTTGGCAAAATATGCTTGGCGATGTCAAGTCGAGCACTAATGTACAATTTGTAACTTATTCTGTAGTGTTACGTGAATTGTTTGATTTTGCATCTGCAGGCTAAATAGTACAATAAAAAGGATACGAACATGGAAAATAAAGTTGTTGATGTATTAGAGTCACAAATGCATTACATAGAGGAGGGCAGTGGAGATCCTATTCTTTTTCTACATGGAATCCCGATATCTTCCCATGTATGGCCAAATGTTATTCCGCATTTATCAACTTTGGGTCGTTGTATTGCCGTTGATTTAATAGGTTTTGGTAAGTCAGGAAAACCTGATATAGAGTATTCCATCACTGATCATATTCGATATATTGAAGCTTTTATTCAGGCACTTCATCTCGAACGTATCACCTTAGTCATGTATGGTTGGGGTTCTATTATGGGTTTTAATTACGCGATGCATAATCAAAGTCATTGTAAAGGATTGGTATTTTATGAATCCTACATACGTCCGGTGACACAAGAAGATTTTTTATTACCTATGCATGGACTTTTAGGTAGCAGCTCAGACAAACCTTTACAAACATATCTGCAAGAACTTCCATTAGATAATAACATTACGAATAAGCTTATTGATGCATACTCAAACTTACTTCAAAAATCTCAACTTCCTAAATTAATGATCTATTCAGTCCCTGGATTGATTACCTCCATTGCCACTGTCATGTGGGCTAAAGAACATCTATCTAATCTAGAAAGCATTGAAATTGGAGAAAATGATCCTGTTATGATGGGTGAATCCATTAGTATCTGGTTGCAAGCTATCGAACAAGCATGTACAACGAGGAATGCATAAATGCCTAAAAAAATTAACGTAGCAATTGTAGGCGCAACCGGCATGGTTGGGTCTGCTGTCTTATCTATTTTAGAAGAAAGAAAATTTCCAATGAATAAGCTTTATTTACTTGCAAGCAAGCGTTCTGCAGGTGAATCACGTGAATTTAATGGAAAAATGCTAACAGTCATGGACCTGGAAACGTTTGATTTTAGCCAGACAAATCTTAGTTTTTTCTGTGCTAGCAATGAGATTGCCGCTGAGTTTGCACCGAAAGCCGCTAATATGGGAAATATAGTTATTGATAAAAGTTCATTTTTTCGCTATCACTCTGATGTGCCATTAATTGTACCTGAGGTTAATGGACATATGCTTGCCAAGGTGAAAAAAAACAGCATTATATCAAGCCCAAATTGTAACACTATTCCCATTGTGATAGCGCTAAAACCTATTTACGATGCCGTCGGTATTTCACGCATTAATGTTGCAACCTACCAATCTGTTTCAGGAACTGGAAAAGATGCTGTGAGTGAATTAGTGGAACAAACAGCCGCATTACTTAATGGAAAAACTATTAAACCAAAAGTTTACCCTCAACAAATTGCGTTTAATATTTTACCTCACATTGATGATTTTCAAGAAAATGGTTATACGAAAGAAGAAATGAAAATCGTTTGGGAAACCCACAAAATTTTTGAAGACCAAACTATCGCGATCAATCCTACTGCTGTAAGAGTTCCTGTATTATTTGGTCATTCTGCAGCATTACATATTGAAACAAAATCAAAAATTACGGTTGATCAAGCCGCTGCATTATTATCAAAAGCACCAGGAATAAAATTAATGAAAGGCAAAAACGCATATCCCACACCGGCACATGATGCTGCAGGCCAAGATCCTGTTTTTGTGGGTCGATTGCGAGAAGATATCTCAACCGAAAAAGGTTTAAATTTATGGGTTGTTGCAGATAATATTCGTATTGGGGCTGCATTAAACGCTATTCATATAGCGGAACGATTATTTAAAAAGAACGCGCAAAAGCGCAAGGAAAAATCATGATGTATTATTTTCAACAACTCATTCAATTCGCACAACAACATAGTATTATGTTTGTTTCAATCGTCATCATAAGTTTTTTAGCTATATTTATATTGATTATACTTTTATTAAATCCAAAAAAAGTAACTCCTGCCACTGAAAATATGGATGTTCGTGCTATTGCTGGCGATGATGTTTATGTGACGCAACTTGATTTAGCTCGTGCTTATATTGAGCTAGGAAAGATCATGTTAGCAAAACAAATTCTTGAAAATGTTATTCACCAAGGTGATCCCGATCAACAACAAGCTGCGGAAGAACTTTTGTTAACTTTATGAAAATTGCATTAGGCATTGAATACAATGGCCATGGTTTCCATGGTTGGCAAACCCAGCAAAATCTTCCGACTATCCAGAGTTGTTTAGAAGAAGCATTATCTAACATTGCGGATGAGCGTATTATTACCTTTTGCGCAGGGCGAACCGATGCTGGCGTTCATGCAACGGGACAAGTCATTCATTTTGAAACGAAAGCCAAGCGCAATATGCGTGCATGGGTACTCGGTACCAATACACACTTACCACCGACTATCGCAGTGCGCTGGGCCAGTGTCGTTGATGATGATTTTCATGCCCGCTATAAGGCTTTATCACGCGCCTATCGTTATATTATTTATAATCACACTTCAAGACCAGCGCTATTAACCTCTCGTATAACCTGGAATTATGATGTACTTAATCTCGCAACCATGCAAGCAGCGAGTCAGTATCTTATCGGTGAATTAGACTTTAGCTCATTTCGTTCATCCGAATGCGAATCACCAACGCCTATGCGCAATGTCACTCATATCAACATAAATAGAATAGATGATTATATTGTGATAGATATTCAAGCCAATGCCTTTCTGCATCATATGGTGAGAAATATAGTGGGTGCGCTTATGCATATAGGCGCAGGTTTTGAAGAGCCAGAATGGATGCGGAAAGTCTTGCTGGCTAGAGATAGACGCCAGGCAGTAGAAACAGCACCGCCTTATGGGTTATATTTAGTTAAAGTAACTTATCCAGATATATATAAAATACCATGTAAAAACAATCAATTAATATTAATATAATTTGCTGCTGTTCAAATAAGTGAATTGCTCTTATAATTAGCCCCTAACAAGCATTACACAAAACAGAGTATGTACTATGAGTTGGTTTAAAAAACTACTACCTTCAAGAATTCGAACAGATGCAGTTACTAAAAAAGGTGTTCCCGAAGGTCTTTGGTCTAAATGCGATAAATGTGCTGCTGTTTTATACAGAACTGAGCTGGAGCGCAATTTAGAAGTATGTCCAAAATGCGATCATCACATGCGTATTTCTGCGAGAAAACGCTTACAGTATTTCCTGGATGATGCTATGCAAACGGAAATAGGGGCTGATATATCACCCATTGATTTCCTCAAATTCAAAGATTTAAAAAAATACAAAGATCGTATTTCAACAGCCCAAAAAGAAACGGGTGAAAAAGAAGCCTTAATCGTCATAAAAGGCCAAATAGAAAATTTACCTCTCATTGCTGCAGTATTTGAATACGGTTTTATTGGCGGATCCATGGGTGCTGTGGTGGGTGAGAAATTTGTTAAAGGGATTAACACCGCTATAGAATATAAAATTCCATTCGTTTGTTTTTCTGCAAGTGGCGGCGCAAGAATGCAAGAAGCGTTGGTTTCGCTCATGCAAATGGCAAAAGTCAGCGCGGCACTAGCGCGTTTATCCGAACAAGGCCTTCCTTATATTTCTGTATTAACTGATCCAACCATGGGTGGTGTATCTGCAAGTCTTGCGACGCTAGGCGATATCATTATTGCAGAACCGAAAGCACTTATTGGATTTGCAGGCCCTAGAGTGATAGAACAAACGGTGAGAGAAACACTGCCTGAAGGATTTCAGCGTAGTGAATTTTTGCTGGAACACGGCGCTATTGATATGATAGTTTCACGTAAAGATTTGCGAGTCACTCTTGCAAGAATATTGCGTCATTTAACACATAAATTAACTTAGGATTAAACACAACAAACACATTGAGGTGAACCATGGATAAAAGAAAAACACAACGGATACTTGGTATTCTTGTCATCATTGCATTGATTATCATATTATTTCCGTTACTTTTTAATAAAAATGAAGTGGCCGTGCAAACGACAAGTGTCACTGCTCCGGCATTTCCAGATAAACAAAATCCCGCCGCAACGATGACAACAGCAGACAATCAAGATAACACAGTGAATACAGCACCCCTTGAAACTATTCCAGCTCAATCAAATAATGATGACAACGCTTCCGCGAAATTAGAAACTCTTCCATCTCCCATTGGCACGGATGTTGCACCTGTAGCTTCAAATACCGAACCTCCTGTAAGTAATGCGCAAGATACTAATACTATGGATGAGCAGATAAAACATGAAACGCAAGCGAGTACTGAACCAGCGATGTTGCCTCCTGAAGAAGAAAATACAGATCAACCTAAGCCCAAACCCGTTGTAAACAAGCCAACTATCAAGTCATCCAAAAACAAAACAAAGACTCCTATTAAACCGATATTGCATGAGGTCGCTAAACTCAATCAACCCGCATGGATAGTGCAAATGGGCAGTTTTAAAAATAAAGCAAATGCACGAAATCTCACTGATAAATTACGTGCAGCAGGTTTTAATGCTTTCACTAAAGAAATTAAATCTGCAAAAGGCGGCTTGAGAACACATGTGTATGTTGGCCCGGAGTTTAAAGAAGCGTCCGCTACAAAAATATCTCGTAAAATTAAACATGATATGAATTTACAAAGCATAGTTTTACCCTATAAACCATTAGCTTTATAACTACGAATATGGCGATACAAAAAATCCTAAATATTAAAACACCTGGCCGCGGCTTAATGAATATTACACCTTTAATTTCTGAGGTCGCAGCCAAAGCAAATATTAGCATGGGTTTATGCAATGTGTTTCTTCATCATACAAGCGCGTCACTGACCATTTGCGAAAACGATGATCCCGCTGTGTTGAGAGATTTAGAAGCATTTATGCAACGCTTGGTTCCAGATGGTGATAAATTGTTTACTCATATCATTGAAGGCCCTGATGATATGCCGGCTCATATACGTACCATACTTACGCAATCTTCTATTACCATCCCTATCACGGATCAAAAACTTGCCTTGGGAACTTGGCAAGGCGTTTTTCTTTGGGAGCATAGGATTAAAGGTCATCAGCGTATTATTACAGTGACCCTGTCGAGTTAAAAATGCTCTAAACTATTTTTCCCGCCTGGTTCGCACACAAGCACATTACCATCATCATGCCACGCGCCTAATACAGTGCGTGTAGCTGATTTACCAGCTAAATCAAATGTATGTATAGCTTCTCTATGAGTATGACCATGAATCAAGTGTTGTACGCCATGCTTTAACATCACACGCTCTACTTCAGTCTGTGTGACATCCATAATATGATCGGGGAGGGTGCTGATATGTATGCGACTTGCTTCGCGATATTGTTTGACTAAAGCACGTCTTGTTTTTAACGATCGCATAAGAAATAATTTTTGCATAAACCAGTTACGGGATTTTTTACGAAACTTTATATACTTTTTGTCGAGTGTACATAATGTGTCGCCGTGCATCATCAGGGTAGGGACACCGAATAAATCAACTACATATTCGTCCGGTAATAATTGACAGGCTGTTGCTTTGATAAATTTTTTTCCAATCAAAAAATCTCTATTCCCAGGCATGAAAAAAATCGGCAGACCATTCTGTGTAGATTCACGCAATGCATGCATAATTTTTAAATTAAAATCCGTAAGATTATCATCACCTACCCAGGCTTCAAAAAAATCACCTAAGATATAAAGTGCTTTAGCATGTTGTGCTTTATCTTTGAGAAATCTTAAAAATAAGTCTGTTATATTTGAACGTGTATCATCTAAATGTAAATCGGAAATAACAAGAATGTTCATAGTTTATACAGACCTAAAGTAATGTTGTGCAGCTTTTCGCAAGATTATGTTCTATAATGAAATATGAGTTTTAAGTATGGGAGGTTTTATACCATGCAAATACTTCATAATTCAACCACTACGGCTTTATGGCACGATATTATACATGAAGCAGAGGACCAATGTGATATTCATTTAAAAGAAGATTTAGAGTCTTATTTAGTTTTTTTAATGATCAGATATACCACAAAACCTCATATAATCAATCAGATAGTAGCTACCGAATTTTTAACTGGCATAGGCTTAAAATTTACGGAACGTCATCAATTACTACAAGCAGTGGGAGATAAGTGCCTGATTTATACAGGATTATTCCCAAAAATTGCTGAAAAACGACTTGTTCAATTGAGCTATTTCGTTAAACTTGGCCAATCATCTTATGCCAATATTTCTAAAACACATAATGATCTTTATGGAGGATTAGCTAAACAATTTGTCTCGCTTATGGATGTTCTACAAGCATTACGTCAATATTCAAATAAATATCCCGATTTACTTCCTTTGGAAGCTTATGAATTATGGAATGATACGGGCAGTCAAAGGAGCTTAAAAATACTTAAGCAATATACAGAAGCTTTGCCTTTATTTTTGAATAAAAGCCAAAAATAATATTCCAAAAATAATATTATTCCCTAGCCTTAGGCCCCAATAGTTTACTAAAATGGTGTCCTATATTAGAAGGAGCATCATAATAAATGCGCTTAGTGTTACTTGGTTGTCCTGGTGCTGGTAAAGGTACTCAGGCAAAATTCATCACCGAAAAATATAAGATACCTCAAATCTCAACAGGCGATACCTTGCGGGCCGCTGTTAATGCAGGCACACCCCTGGGATTACAAGTTAAAAAAACCATGGATGAGGGCAGGCTAGTTTCAGACGATATTATGATTCAACTTGTTAAAGATCGCTTACAACAACCTGATTGTCAAAACGGTTTTTTACTTGATGGATATCCTCGCACTTTACCGCAGGCGAATAGTTTAATTGACAATCATATAGACTTAGATTACGTCATTCAGATTAAAGTACCGGATGAAGAACTCATCAAAAGACTCAGTGGTCGTCGCACCCATCCGGCATCAGGAAGGGTATATCATGTATTATTCAATCCTCCTAAAATCGATGGTAAAGATGACATCACTGGCGAACCTTTAATACAACGCATTGATGATAGCGAAGATACCATTAAAAACCGTCTTGCCATTTATCATAAACAAACAGAACCTTTAGTCAATTATTACAAAGAACAGTCTGACCAAGCTCATATGCCTCATTATATAGAAATTGACGGCACTGGAGCTATGAGCGATGTCACAGAAAAAATTTTTTCTGCGTTAGATCAGAAAAGTATTTTCTAGTTCATCAATAATAATTCTTCCAAGTACTTTGTGTATAATTGCCGTCGGATGCAAATCATCCCAAAATAAATATTGATCGGCATGATTACATGGTTGTTTGCCATTATCATAATTTTGACCTAATGCATAGGCTTCACGCAATGCAGGTGATAACAGAATAGTCTTGCTGTTCTGTTGATCAACGTTGGCGGCTTTTAACGCGTCTTCAAGCGCTTTTCTGTTTACAGAGTTATTTACGCCGAAAACAGTACCCAACCAACACGATTGTGTAGTCTCTGTAATATGCGTGTTGTATTTTTGATTATATTTTTCAGGATCACTTAAAATATCATTGAATAAGGTATAAATATCAACATACATAACTTTATTAGGATATTTAGCACTTAAGCTTTTAACTGCCGCATCAAGTTTTACCTTATGTATATAAGATATCTCATGCAGCCTGGCTACTATTTTATGATTTCGTGCATAAGGTGTTAAAGATAAGTCAGGTAAATTTATCATTAAAATACCACGACCACCTGTATTTAAAAGTCTTTCTGCAGAGTTGATAATTTTATTAACTACATGATTTGTTAAAGCATTAATATCGGGAGTTGTATCATAAAGATAATCATTAGCGCCTATCCATAACGCATAAGCCGATTGACTTCTATCCTTAAAAGGTGTTTGTAGAAAATACAAATCTAGCTCTTCTTCCAAAAGCATGGGTGCTATAAATTTATCATCCTGCAACTTATGTAATATAGCAGTCGCACCACCATAGCAGTAATTTGAGTATTTAATAAAAGATTTATCATATAAATAATTGCCTACATGTTCAGCCCATGTTATACCATTAGAGAAACGACCTTTGTAATAAGGAGGGGATTTAGGAATAATTTTTAATTTTTGAAATAGATTACCATCATCACTTAAACTATCGCCAAAAAAAATGATTTCTTTTATTGGACTAGCCATGATGGATGAACAAAATAAAAATGAAAAAAATAATACAAGAATTTTCCTCATGTAACTATACTCCATGTAGTCATACATGGTTACGTTAACATATGAAAATTCAAATATCTATTTTTTAAAAAGCTGGCTTGCCGCATTTTCTACAAACCGCTGGCCTTCTTCAATATAACCTAAAACGGTTTTTTCATTTTTCCAACGGCCATGGCGCATAATAGACACAAATGATGCACCTTTTTTACTGGTTTCTGTTGCAAAACCTCTGCGTAAACTATGAGCGCTCATTTTATCAGCCTGCGGTAATCCACATTGTATTGCCGTGTTTTTAATAATAAATCCAATACCATCAGCAGCAAGTTTTAGAGAGTTGAGTTGATCATGTTTGTTGATGCCGCAAAAAACAAATCCAGTCTGATGTGAGTAATCATGCCATATTTTTAACGCGGTCACTGCACATAAAGTATCATCACCGTAAGGAATAGCACAAATTTGTCCTTCGCCAGCTTGATCGCCTTTAGATCTCGGGATAAGAATTTCCATTCCTTCCGGCACAAAATTGATATGTTCCCATTGCATAGCAGATAACTCTGAACGTCTAAAAGCCCCAAAAAATCCGGTTTGTAATAAGGCGCTGTTGCGCATCCCCTGCAATGTATTAAGATTGCTCAAATAAGCAATCATCTGTGCTAATTGATCCATGGTGATCGCAGGTGCTTTTTCTTTTGGTCGTCCATGAATATTTTGTATACCTGTTAATGTTTTTCTAACTAAGGGATGGTCTGTTGGATCCGGAAATTCTTGATAAGTGTGCCAATGTTTTAATGCTGTAAGTCTACGTGATAATGTGCGAGAGTTTAAAATATCAGCATGATCATGCAAATATCGAATCACTACATTGACGTTGGTAGGTAATAATCCGCCCCAAGCAATAAAATGTTGTATATCCTGTCTATAAGCCTTTCTTGTGTTTTGACTTGTTGCAGCCTCAATATAGCTGCTTAAATATGAAGTGTTAGCTGGCAAAATTTCTTTTGTGTTATCCAATAATTCTATAGGATTGTCCGTATCAATCTTGTTCATTATTACCCCTAAAATGCTTTAATAATGCAGTTTTATGAACTATAAAAGATTCCAAATATTTGAATCTTCTGTTCCCAAATCAAATACAGAAATGCCGCGTAATTTGTATTTTTTAACCAAATCATACTTTGCAGAAAAAGATTTTACGTTTTCTATAAAAATATATTCATCCAACCAGTCATGAGTGTAAATAACATAAAAAACTGCAGATGGATTATCCCAAATAAATTTTTTCTTATATTGTTGCGTAAGCATCTGAACTTGCTTATAGCTAATGGCACGCATTTGAATGCTGACTTTTTCAGTATTATCTATTTTAGTAGATCCTGTAAACCAATGGGTAGAAAAATCGGCTATGCCAATTGAAATTTTGTTGGATGCTATATATCTTAAGGCATATTTAATCGTTTGACGAACCCAGGGTAAACTTGCGGTTGGGCCTGGCGTAGTAGGGCCGCCGTGTTGATTATAAGCCATAATGCTCACAAAATCAGCAACTTCTCCTAAGGCTTTTAAGTCATACGCTCCTTCCCAATTTTCATAATTTCTCATCACTTCACCGTTCTTTTTGGGATTCCTAATGAATATATCACCTCTAGATTTGAATTTGCATCTCAGGCAACATAAAAAGTCAGTTTTGTTACTGAAAAATTACAGCAGATGGCTGAAGTTATAAAGATTGCGAAAAATACTTTTGGAAGGATTGACATTTTGTGCCAAAATGCCGGTATTTTTCCGATAAAAACCCTAGAAGAAATGTCATATGATTCTATTCTAGCGAATTTTTTTTTAAATATCATGGCAGCGAAAGGTGATTCTACTCAGAGAAACAGGACATTATTAATTTAGTTACGACATTTTTGTTCATTTTTTAGAATTAAGTTAGACAAATACAAGAAAATAGTATATGGTTAACGCGACTCAAACATAAATTCTGAGAGATTTTTAGTTAAAAAGACTAATAGTTTACTCGATAATCTTATACAACCAGATTTTTTCAACCACCATGATCGTGCGTTCATTGGAGACGCATAGCTTTATCATCTCCTGTTTTTTCATGGAAAAGAAAATCAGGTCTTAAAACAGCTATATATTAAAAGACCTGAGACAATGCCTAACAAAATATTTTATGTCATGTTATTGAGTACTATTTTTGGGATTTTATGTGGAATATTTTTTCCTGAACAAATGCTTTTAATTCGGTGGATCGATATCATATTTATTAATTTGCTTAAATTGATCGTAATACCACTTGTATTCTGTGCCATAGTAAGTGCGATTATCTCGATGGGTAGTGTAAAACGTTTAAAATCTATCTGGTTTTATACATTGTTGTACGTTCTCATAAGCGTATCAATTGCAGTTTTAATTGGGCTCATTCTATCTAATGTTATTAAACCAGGAAGTGGGATGTCGATTGGTATTATCACATCTAACACTGATTCTGTTCCATTTAATACAACTGCCATTTCATCTATTGTCTTATCGTACTTAACAAACTTGTTTCCTCACGATTTTATTAACATTAGCGAGGACTCTAATTTTTACATTCTACCTGTTGTCATTTTTAGTGTTATTTTTGCCATTGCATGTATTTCGGTAGGTGAATCGGCAAAACCTATAAAAGTATTGTTTATTGGATTACGTAACGTATTTAACAAAATAATTATTTGGGTGATGTATCTAACTCCTATTGGCTTATTCACTTTACTTGGATCTTCCATAGCAGAAGGTTATATAAAAAATAATTTAATGCAAAATATTACAGGATACTGTTATTTCATTGTCGTATTATTTGTAGGATTTTTCTTCCAGTTTCTGTGGCAATTTGCCGTAATCAAATATATTACTCAAAGAAATCCAAAAGATTTTTTAAAAAATGCAAGAGGAGCAATGTTAACCGCGTTTGCCACCTCAAGCTCTGTATCTACTTTACCCCTAATACTTTTAGCTGCTAAAGAAGAAAAAATCAGTGATGAAATCGCGGACTTTGTTCTACCCTTTACGACTACTATTAATCTCGCTGGAACAGCAATGTATGAGGCAATTGCAACTTTATTTTTCTGTCAAATATTAGGGATAGACCTTTCAATTTGGTCGCAAATAGGAATTTTTCTGACAGCTATTCTGGCTGGGGTTGGAGCTGGTGGTATACCTGAAGGCGGTATTATTACAATGCTCATCGTGATGCGAAGCGTTAATATACCTACTAGTGCAATCGCTTTACTTCTTCCTATTGATCGCATTTTAGATCGCTTTCGTAGCGTGATTAATGTATGGGGAGATCTCGTTTGTGCGATGACGGTTAATCATTTTATTGCAAAAAAGCAACATTCATTTACACGAATCGGAGCTGACTTTCAAGCTAGGGTGAAAAAGGAGAGCAACTGTGTTAAAAAGCAAGAGGATTTTGACTGACGCACCCACTTCGGATCCTGTGGAAGAACCGCCGGCACTCTTGAAAAAAAACCAATTTTGTTAAACTTCAGCACCGATTATAAATGAGTTGGCTCATTTCTAACTCATAATAAGTGACCTTATCTGGAGCTAGCTATTCATGAAAATATAACGAACTTTTACAATGGTTTCTCGATCAATGCTGAGATGAAAACATTGCGGCTTACGCCGCAATTTTATCAATTTCCCGCTCGATCAAGATATCACACACCGCGATTGCTTTTGGTGAACCCGCTGCGTAAGTTCGATACACTCTGCTGCATTTGCTTGACATAGTCTTCCAATTGCGCGCTTCTCTCCCATGGCCGCGGCCGTCCGCCCAAGAGGGCGACCGCCATATATACTACACAGAAAAGAAGATCCTAAACCCAACGAATCAGGCTGCTCTCTATAAAATGAACGACCATCAGGAAGCACCAAAGTCTTTGCACGCTTACCTATTTCCTCATAACGATAAACCGTGTTGTAAAACCCCTGACAGAATCGTTCACCGAGGTCGTGTCCCACGATGCTCTGTCCTACTCCAATGCAGAGTACTGCATAGGCGTCTTGCTGATGCCAGTTTTGGAATGTGTTAAAATGAGTATCATAAGCCTCATATAACGCGATAAGGAATTGATTGACATCGATGCAGTCTTCAAGAGTTTTCGGTTCAAATAATTTTTCTTTTAATTTTTTCAATGCATTAAGTGTAGCGTCACTCGCATGATCTATTTTTGTTTCACCAAGCCCTGTTTCAGGATTCGTTACCCAGCTCGTCTGTAAAGTAGTATCTGCTGCCAGTGCTGTTATCACAGGCATAATTAGTTCATCAGTATATTTTTTCCGAAGCGCTTTTTGCTCATCTTCAGTGGGGAGTCGCATAGTCCACGCATTTTCAAGTGCGGTTATCGCAGATTTATCCTCTCTTGCTCGTGCATCATTTAATTTCTTTTCATAATGTGGAAACATAGCTTTCATTGCGTCAATATGGCGCAGCTCTTGTGCCATGCCAAATGTTGTCTTATCTCCTGGTTTAATTCTCAACCACGTGTGCTGACATTCTATTTCTGTAATACCATGATCTTTAGGCTTTTCCAATAAAAAATGAGGATAAGCATCTAAAATGGGAGAAATCATTAATGGAGAATTAAAAACAATCGCTTGCAGATATTTTGAAAATGCACGTTCTGCATTTTTTTCAAGAATGGTTGAGGTCTTTGCATACAACGTTACACAACTTGTAGATACTTTGCAAATATCCTTAGGCTGTAAATAACTACCTATGGCTGATTCGATGACTTGAAAAGGTAAGTTTTTTATCTCTGGTTTAGAAGTTTTTTTGAGACGAGGATCGTTCGAGTTAATGATGCTCTTACTATACGGAAGATTATTTACTTTATAAATTTTATTCGTAGACTGAACCGATTTCGTTTCCTCCAATATATTTGATTTTGGTTCTTCGACTCCCTCTGTCGCAACATGAAAAATGACTTTTTCATTGGCTGATGTCTCTTCCTGCTTACGCTTTACTCCTAGAGCATGTTCATAACGAGGATGGTCATATGCTTGAAGAGAACCTTGCATGTCTGCAAGTATTGATTTTTCATATGTTAATTTTTCATGGTACGCTTTCTTAATAAGCTCGGCATAATTTTTAGTATCTTTGGATATAAGGCCGCTTTCAAGCAACAATTGATTCCCTATAGAAACTTCGGTAGGCTCTCCGTTAGTATTCGTGAGCAATTTTCCATTTTGGATAAAGCAGGCTTTGTATTTACGCGCACCAGAGCTACTACAACTGCGATCATCAGGATCAGGATATAAAATCACTCCATTTTGGTAGATAGAGCAAAGCTTTGCGCGAGCTGAATCCACGATTTCATCAGTTTTCAAAACATACAGGAAATCATGCTGGTCTGACTGGCGAGGTTGCATTGCCGCTGGAGTAACTTGTCTAGAATCTGCGTCGGAATTTGTCTCTTCTAATGTAGTCGATTTCCTTTCTTCAAAATGAAAAATGACTCCATTAGGATTTCCTTGCTCAAGATAAAATTGGTCTCGGGATTGCATTTTTACAGCCTCGTTTGTAAAAGTATGGTCGATTATTATGCACATAATGACTAATATCGCACAAGCATTTTGTGCCAACAGCAATTCCCGCTAACCCCTATAAGCCCTAAGCTAACTTGCTGAAATAAAATAGTTTTCGTAGACTTTTTTGGAGAGTTGAACGAATATTGCATTTTTAACTCTTGATAACAATGCTTATAGTGAGTCAGAAAGGATAAACATAGGTAATCATTATGAATTTCATCGAAAATATTTTATCTATGGGTGAGAGAGTATCCATTACAACTTATGTGTAACATTTTTGCGTATAAATAATAGAACTCTACCTTAGCTTAAGTAATAAATAGCTTCACTTAAAAATAATTTTTGTTATAGTTTGCATCGGATATTAAAACAGAAGGACAAAATTCCTATGCTTACTCGTTTAGAAGAATCGCATCAAAAAACTTGCTGGTCACTATTAATGAAAACTTTAGCAAAGCTAACTTCCTCGCAATTATTAGTGGGTTATTTATTATTTAGCGGCAACATGCTTGCACAAGCAGCACAACCCACAAAAATTTCGACAAGTACAATAACTTATTATTTGCGTAACGGCGATAGATTAGATCTAAATCCTTCTGAAGAATTACGTTCTAATAATGCAAATTGTGCTCTAATTTATCGCCCAATGTTACAACCGATGGGAACGCCTGGTAAAACTCGCATGCATCAAGAATGTCAAAGTACATATCCTCATATGTTATTTGATAAACAATTGGAATTAGGAACTTTTTTGGGTGATAGATTTAAAGATGGCAAAATGCAGACAACTTTAGATCACAGTCGGGAATCAGAGGCAGTTATCGATACCGAATATGACTTTACTAGAGATCCAGGGGCTGTTGTAGTAACGAAAAACACCTACAAAATGTGATTTAAAACTATTATTTTTGCTGTCTTGCTATCATCAGACGTTGCTGGATATTTTTATTAAGCCGCTTTAGTTTCAAGATGAACAACTTTTTTTATGCCGGATTTTCTTAGCATGTCATTTAAGCATATTTCGACAAAGGCCTCATAAGGATATCCTAAGGCGTTAGCAATTTTGATAGCCATTTCCAAGCTTACATTGGCCTTGTCTTTTTCAACAGCATGAATAAATTGACGAGATACCCGCATACGTTTAGCAAGTTCTGCTTGGGTTATTTCATCACATTCTCGAATATCTTTCACAAACTCACCGAAAGTATACTTCATGATATCTTTAAGCGCTTCTCGTGCTGGTATAGTTTTTTTTAGTAGTCATGGGGTGTGACCTCTTCAATTAATACAAATTCGATTTTTTTGTTAATCACTCGATAAATGGCGCGCCATTGTTTGTTAAGACGTATCGAGCGTTGGCCTTTTCTATCGCCTTTTAGGGGCTCGTCATGATAGCCTGGCGTTTTCTTTACTTCGTTAAGGCCTCTTTCTTCAACTGCTGCAACCCAGGTAAAAAGTTTTTTCTTAATGGGTAAAGGAACTTTATGAAAATTCTTGCTGACACTTACAGCAATCTCGACAACCTTGATCACGTCTCTCTCCAGCTTTTTCTTTAATATTAAGAGAATTACTTAATTTTGTCAATAATATTTATTGACAAAGATGATGCGTATTTTATTTAAGATATTTAATTACGTATTACGTTATATCTTTGTTAATCGATAAATAAATGATCGTTTATTTGTCATTTATAGCTCTCGATAAGGGGGATTATGGTGCGCTGCAGTGCAAGGAAGAAGACTTTACAGTACGGAAACCAACTTTACTAAGCTTTATAAATGAAGTTCTTTATTTTGATTATTACCCACAATCAAATAAAATATCGACTTGTGTAAAAAAAATATTTACAAATTGTGAATTATTGCAATCGTTAACGACTTTTAGCTAAAAACCCACTAACGTGAGAGTCTACCGATGTTATAACTAAAGCGCTTTTTTTCAACGAATGTAATCAATACACCCGTTTTCTTGATTCTATACTTTAAACTCAATACCTAACGCACCAGCATTAGCATACATATCATGGAAATCAACTTTCCAACTGGTCGTTGGAACGTGAGTTGGATAGAATGTCGAGCCAAAAGTGAATTCTGTATTACCGAGATAAAGGAATCGATACTCAGCAAATAATTGCACACGTTCACTTAAAGCGAAACGTAATCCAGCTTTTGCCTGTGCAGCAAAAGTCCAGTCCGAGCTCTCTTCATTAGAGTTAAAGTGATTGACGCCGGCTTCTGGCGGGCTGACCTGGAGTGAATCAGCGCTGTTAATCGAGAGAATGGCTGCACCTAAACCAAAACCAACGTAAGGATGCACCATACTCATGCGAAAACAATTTAGCTGGAAAACTCCGTTAATAAGCACTATGCCTGTTTTCGTTGGAAAAGTGTCATCAAAATCATGTTCAGTAAGTACAATACTTGAATTGTCTAGATCAGAGGCATCAAATGTTTTACTAAAATAAATACCTTCTAATTCAATGGCAGGCGTTACCCACCAAGCAGGTGCCAACCATTCATAACCCAAGTGAATACCACCAAAACCAACGGAGTTACTACCGGTGTTTCCGACAGCATCGACAGCTAACGGTGCTGATAATGAACCTATGCCCGCCGCATTTAGTGCTGGGCTAAACATAGCAACACCGCTTTGTGTGACTTGGAAATCATTAAAAGATCCCCACCCTCCAAAGCCCCCAAGATAAAAGCCGCTTAAGGTTGGAGGAGATGCCTCGCCTTTATAGGTGTTAGCTATCACAGGCGCCGCTAACGAAAGCGAACAAACTCCGAAAATAATTGAAATTGCTGATTTGTTTAGGGTAATCAAGTGTTCCTCCTTATGATCCTTCACAAAAGGGACTTAGACGTGTATATTTTTTCCTTGAATAGTATATCATTTTAAAAGATTTTACCGCAAGCCTGCATACGAATATAAATAATACCAACCAATGCCAATGCATTCATGGAGTGCTATTGTTGTCGTATCTAATGCATGAATATTATGAGTGATAACATTGGTTATTAACTCTGTTTCTTTATTATCATAAGAACCTCAATAAATGTATCAAATAAAATCATAATTTATCTTCATCATCTGGTTTGATATTTGGTGCCTTATTGAGAACAGCTAAGTATTTTGTTCGACTTCCTTTTTTAGAAGGAAGTTTCTTACTTGAGTTCTATCTAAGTTATGTAATTTTCTAGATAAAACATCCTCATACTCTAGGATTAGCCCAATTGAAATACATGGTATAAATTTATCTGTTCCAACAAGGCTCATCAGCCTATTGGTGCTCCATTGAGTGATCTCAATGCCGATAAAACAACGTTTGTATCTATCACAACTCTAGGTTTTTTTGTCATTATGGTATTATATATAATACCATAATAAAAACAAGAGGCGCTGGTCAATTTTTCTGTAAGAAACACTCTTTAAATAAATATTAGAGAGATAATTCTTACCCAAAAAAATCTTTGTCCAGATCATCCTGTGCCAAGACCGTAATTATTATCCATGGTAAGAAGTTTATTTTCCTGTAAATGGTTTAGCGGTATTAGCGATAGATGTTGTTTTATTTTCTATCGATCTGGCGGCACTGGCTGAGGTTACAACATGATGCCTAACTAAAGGCGAGTGTGCGCTTAACATTTTAACTTCAGAATTATCTTTGAGCATTGCTATGGTCTCATCGTTCAAAGAAAATTTCTCACGCAAGAGCACGGCCTCGCGGCCTGATGCAGTAACGATGGCAAGAACGAGCGTTTTGATGGTAGTAATTGACAGTAGAAAGCCAGTGTCTTTTAATACAACACCAGGATGCTGTCGAATAAGATTGCAAAGTATATGAAAATAAATTTTTACTTCATTATGATTGGACAGAAGAAAAGTAGAGTCAGGATGGTCACATTTAAAATCATCAAATTTTTTGTGAAGGAATCTAAGCTCCATGTTAACATATGGTTTAAGTTCGGTATATTCGATACAACTTGGAGGTTTGCTAAGCTTTTCGGCAAAGCAGATGCGAGATTTTGATAATAACCAATTGTTAACATCAAGCATACCGCGATTGTTTAGATCTATAGCGCCTAAAACCGCAAAATCATCTACAGCAAGCATATCCGTTTTTTTTGCGGGTGCCGCATTGAATAGATATTCTATGATATTTATGTGGCCATTCATGGCTGCTGATGTAAAAACTCTGGATGCAGCTATACTTTCTTTTTCTTCTAATGTAAAAGTATTGAACAAGTACTCCATTACGTCTAGACGACCACGAGAAGCGGCGACACTAACCATTTGATTTTTTTGATAGGATTTAGCGTTATTGCAGAAGCATTCTAACATATCAGGGCGGCCGAAAAGATTAAAAGTTTTAAATGTTCCATAACTCATATTTAATTTATCGATCATCCGCGCACTGAGATGGGGCGCTTCAAGGAATAAATATTTTATCACGTCTGTATGACCGAAAACAGCAGCATAGCAAAAAGGAGCACAATGATTTGATATAATCATATTCTCTTTTTTTTGAGGGCATTGTTCCTTTTTAAATAATTTTTCTAATAAATCCAATTTTCCCAAACAGGAGTATAATGTGAAAAGAATTATTTTTTTTAGATCTTTATGATTGATATATAATTCTGTAATTTGTATGTATACATCCGTGCTTACGTTAGAATTGGATTTATAATTGCCTAGAAAATCAAGTAAAATATCTGGGCTTATAGCAGTTTGCATGCACAATAGTTGAAAAGTATCCTCATTTAATTTATTTAGTGGACTCAAATAACGCAGGCCCTCAACCAAATAATAAATAGCATCAGGATGGTCCTGATAAAGTCTTTTTAATTTGATAATATTTTCCTGGCTGTCTAATTTAGCTTCAAGTAAAAATGGAATGGAAGCCTTAAGAAGACGCGGCAATTTTTCCATACTTCCATCTCCAAAAGAAACAGGAGTTATGGGATTGGATAAGATCTTTTTTCTTGCCCGTTGAAATTCTGTCGAATGAAACGCCTGTTTTATCTTATCAATTAAGATCCCATCTGTTTCAACATCCATATTCGGATGCTTTTCCAAATAGTCGCACGCAAAACAAATAAGATCGCTGAATTCCGGTTCAGTTTTAAAAATTTGCAACTGTATATCTGGATCAACACTGTGAGTTAAAATATAAATTAAGGCATCGAAATATATTTTATTATCTCGTAAATCCTGTTTAGTTTCTCGAATGATTAACGGTAATGGTTTTGTTAATTCCAATACTTGAGATAGATAAGCCGGATTTTGATTGCATTCAATAAATTCATAACCCTTATAATCGACTTCCAAATCTGGAATTCTATCACCGGTTTTTCTAAGATTTAGTAGAGACAGCTTCCACAATTCATCCAATGCTTTATCTAATAACTCTTTATCTGCTGAGTCCTGTGTAAAAACACTATCTGGATGATACAGTAATTTATTTAACATGTTTTTTGCTAATTCTACTTGCGTTCCTTCCTGTTTGATCCATAAACCAGGCACACGCGGAGTATCTAAAATATGCGCGGCATTTAAAAGATGAAAAATGACTTTTTCCTCGGATGTTTTTGCTTTTTCAGACATATCAGGCGCAAGTAATAAAATTGCATCAGAGCATATCTTAATTAATATTTCCATGTCTTGAGAGCTTTTTTCGACTGGATAATAAACAGATAAAAACTCTTCGAAAGCTTTTTTGGAATTTTCTCGGGACTGCTGATGTCCTTTAGGATCATGTATTGCCCTTAATTCATGAATACGCCCTGCAGTTAGGAAGATAGCGGCTATTTGAATGATATGTTTTTTCACAGGGTTTTGTATGATGTTTTCAGTGAAAAATTTTAAATCGTTATTTTTTGCATGATTTGCAAATAATGGTAATAAATTTTCTACCATGCATGCCTGTCTTGCGGCATGAGCTAGTCCA
>Ga0207028_1013_pt1 | contig 60653 bp, 61 predicted proteins | sample Alteio_BWMinCont_41_FD_153287 | JGI IMG/M metagenome (GOLD analysis project Ga0207028, IMG submission 153287) | Enriched cells from forest soil in Barre Woods Harvard Forest LTER site, Petersham, Massachusetts, United States -... | ecosystem: Environmental > Terrestrial > Soil > Temperate forest >... | reverse complement strand
GGTTAGAATCTTGTTAGAATAAGCCACTTTCGTATATATCACGTACAAATAAGGTATTGTTATGCCAATTTATGAATATGAATGCAGTGTGTGCGGCCACAAGCTTGAGTCTGTTCAAAAAATGAGCGATCAGCCTTTGGTCGATTGCCCTCACTGTCAGAAACCTGGCTTACAAAAATTGGTTTCTGCGGCAGGTTTCCAGCTTAAAGGAACGGGATGGTATGCTACCGATTTTAAAAATAAAGGTAAGCCAGACGCTAGCAGTACTCCAGATAAAAAAGATAGTAAGACTGATGAAGGTTCTAACTCAAATTCTACAGATACGGCGGTCAAATAATTATGATGTCATCTTTACGAAGGTATTTTATATCCGGTTTGTTGGTGTGGTTGCCTATTTGGATAACCATATTGGCGCTCAAATTTCTTGTTGATATTTTAGGCGCAACACTGACTTTGTTGCCTGTCAAATATCAACCTGATGCCTTGTTAGGAGTGCATATCCCAGGCATTGGAATGATTATTACTTTGGGCGTGATATTGCTCACAGGTTTTTTGGTAGCTAATTTTATAGGTAGACAGTTTGTTGCACTCTGGGATGCTTTTATTGGGCGCATCCCTTTGGTACGAACGATTTATATGGGTGTAAAACAAGTATTACATACTTTATTCACACCTGGAGGGCAATCCTTTCGTAAAGTTTTATTAGTGGAATATCCACGTGCGGGTATGTGGAGCCTGGCTTTTCAAACAGGCGATGGTACACCAGAAGTTTCAAAAGTGATCGATGGCGAAGCCATGGTAAGTATCTTTATTCCAACAACACCTAATCCAACATCGGGTTTTCTTATGATGATTGCACGAAAACATGTGATTGAAATGAATATGAGTGTCGAGCAGGCGTTAAAATTTGTGATTTCATTAGGTGTTGTTCAACCAGGTACGAATGGTAATAATATAAAAAAATAAGGTTGGTTCATGCGTAGTCATTATTGTGGACAAGTTACAAAAAAATATGTAGATCAAGACGTTCAATTGGTAGGGTGGGTGCATCGACGTCGTGATCATGGCGGCGTGATTTTTATCGATTTGCGTGATAGAGAAGGTTTGGTTCAAGTTGTGATTGCGCCCATGAATAAAGAGGCTTTTAAGCAAGCGGAACTTATTCGTAATGAATATGTTATTCAAGTGAAGGGCCGTGTACGACCTCGTCCAGAAGGCAGCATTAATAAAGATTTGGCAACAGGCGACATTGAAGTCAATGGTTTGGAACTTACGATTTTAAACACATCTGAACCTATCCCTTTTCCGATTAATGATTATCATGAAGCAGGTGAAGAAACCCGTTTACATTATCGTTATTTGGATTTACGTCGTCCTGAGATGTTGGGTCGTTTAATATTTAGAGCAAAAATGACGCGTCATTTACGTCGATTTTTAGATGATCACGGGTTTTTAGATATTGAAACACCTTTCTTAACAAAAGCAACGCCAGAAGGCGCACGCGACTATTTGGTTCCGAGTCGTACCAAGCCAGGCAGCTTTTACGCATTACCACAATCACCACAACAATTTAAGCAATTGCTTATGATGGCGGGCATGGACAGATACTATCAAGTGGTGCGTTGTTTCCGTGATGAAGATTTGCGTGCTGATAGACAACCTGAATTTACCCAATTAGATATAGAAACATCCTTTTTGAATGAGCATGACATACAACATTTAATGGAAGAAATGATGCGCGGCATGTTTTCGGAATTATTGAATGTTGAACTGCCTAATCCATTTCCGAGAATGACCTATGCTGAAGCCATCTCGCGTTATGGCTCGGATAAGCCTGATTTGCGTATTGCGCTCGAGTTGGTGGATGTAGGCGACTTGTTGAAAGATATAGAATTCAAGGTATTTTCGGATCCAGCTAAAGATCCGCATGGACGAGTGGCAGCGCTTTGCGTTCCGGGCGGTGCAGATATCAGTCGTAAAGAAATTGATGATTATACAAAATATGTCAGCATTTTTGGTGCAAAAGGACTTGCCTACATCAAGTATAATGCAGATGGTTTGCAATCACCTATTTTGAAATTTATCCCAGAATCCATTGTTAAGGCGATGGTTGAGCGCACTCATGCCAAACCAGGTGACATTATTTTCTTTGGTGCAGATTTGACAGGAATTGTGAATGAATCGTTGGGTGCTTTAAGAATTAAAGTCGCACACGATAGAGGTTTAGTCGAAAAAGCTTGGCGGATGTTGTGGGTCGTAGATTTTCCTATGTTTGAAAAAGGTGAAGGTCGATTATCTGCATGTCATCATCCTTTTACTGCACCCAAGGTTAGCACTGTTCAAGAGTTAGAACGTGATCCTATTCATGTGTTAGCCCGTGCTTATGATATGGTACTCAATGGTACGGAAGTCGGTGGTGGTTCCATCCGTATTAATACCACAGAAATGCAACAAGCTGTATTTCGTGCGCTGAATATTAAAGACGACGAGGCACAAGAAAAATTCGGCCATCTTTTGGCAGCGCTTAGTTATGGTTGTCCGCCGCATGGCGGCATTGCATTTGGTCTGGATCGTTTGGCGATGTTAATGACGGGTTCTGCATCGATTCGTGATGTGATTGCATTTCCTAAAACACAAACGGCAACTTGTCCTTTGACAGATGCTCCATCGACAGTTGATACTGCGCAATTAATTGATTTAGGCATTCGAGTCATTAAAAAAGATTTAAAAAATACGGAGTAAGACATGGCAGGGCATAGTAAATGGGCGAATATTAAACGTCATAAAGCAAAAGTGGATGCAAAACGCGGTAAACTTTATACCAAGCTTATACGTGAAATTACAGTGTCTTCTAAGTTAGGCAATGGTGATGAGTCTAGTCCTCGGTTACGAGCGGCAATTGATAAAGCACTAGGTGCGAATATGACACGTGATGTGATCGACCGTGCGATTAAACGTGGTGCAGGAGGTATGGAAGGTGAGGTGGTCGAAGAAGTGCGTTATGAAGGTTATGGACCTTCAGGTGTTGCGATCATTGTAGATTGCATGACAAATAATCGAAATCGTACTGTTGCAGAAGTGCGACATGCTTTTACAAAATGCGGCGGCAACTTGGGAACAGATGGATCAGTCGCCTATCTTTTTCACAAAAAAGGCCAAATCACTTTTGCGCCCGGCGCTGATGAAGAGCGTGTGATGGAAATCGCCCTCGAAAAAGGTGCTGAAGATGTTCTCGTGAATGATGATAAGAGTATTGATGTGGTGACAACACCCGAAGATTTTTTGAATGTCAAAAAAGCTATGATTGCAGTGGGTTTACATCCTGATCAAGCTGAAATTACGATGGCTGCTGTGACACAAGCCGCCATTGATGATAAGGATATCGCTGAAAAAATCATGCGTCTTACCGACATGCTGGAAGATTTGGATGATGTGCAAGAAGTTTATTCGAATGCGGATATTAGCGATGCTATTTTAGCTGAATTATAAACAGTTCACAGGAGCACAGCTTGATTATTCTAGGGATAGATCCAGGTTCACGATTGACCGGTTACGGCTTGATTCGTCTTGAAGGCAATCAAACCTATTATCTCGAAAGTGGTTGCCTAAAAATTACGGCTGACAATGTTGCCATGCGTTTACAGCAAATTGCTGAGGGTATCAAAGAAGTTATCATGCGTTATCAACCGGAAGAAGCGGCCATTGAACAAATCTTTATGCATCAAAATCCTAATTCTGCGCTTAAGCTAGGACAAGCAAGAGGCGCTGCTATGGCCGCTTTAACGATGCCTGTAGTCGAATATACGGCAAGACAAGTAAAACAGGCTGTGGTAGGTTATGGAGCAGCTAAAAAAGAACAAATTCAACATATGGTGACTCGCTTGCTCAATATTCAGCAAGTGTTACAAGCCGATGCTGCAGATGCTTTGGCAGTAGCGTTATGTCACGCGCACTCTCGTTCAGGGTTGATAAAGTTGGGCGTGAAGGCTACACGTAAAAAACGCAGCAGTTGGCGGGATTTTAAAATTTAAAAAAGGAAGCATGATGATAGGTTATTTACGCGGCATCATTTTGGAAAAACAACCCCCATTATTATTGTTGGATGTTCATGGCGTAGGCTATGAAATCGATGCGCCTATGAGCACGTTTTATCGTTTGCCAGAGGTGGGCCAAGAAATTATTTTGCATACGCACTTAATTGTGCGCGAAGATGCGCATCACTTATATGGCTTTAGTGACAAAGAAGAACGTACCATGTTTCGAACTTTATTAAAAGTGAATGGCGTGGGCCCACGTATGGCTTTAACTATTCTATCGAGCATGGATACGCAAGCATTCGTGCGTTGTATTGCGCATAACGATATTGCAAGTTTAGTCAATCTCCCGGGTGTAGGTAAAAAAACCGCAGAACGTTTAATTATCGAAATGCGTGATAAAATTACACATTGGCAAGATCAGGCATCTGCGCCTATCGCTAAAGCTTCAGGTTCGCGAAATGCAATGGTACAAGATGCTATTTCTGCGTTGGTTGCATTAGGTTATAAACCGACCGAGGCGAGTCGTGTGGTTTCTAAAGTGGATGATGGGACGTTGAGTAGTGAAGATATGATTCGGCGGGCATTACAGGAACGGGTGGTGTAAAACATCATAGCCTAATTCAACCTGGTCCTCGATGTCGCATATCTTCCTGAGTAAGGCCACGGGCACGCAGATAGCCTTTTTCCTCGGCCTCCTTCATAAATTGAGTAATTATGCCATTAAGCATTCCTTTTTCAGGAGTATTTTGCTTTATAAAATTTATTAACTCTTGGGTAATTGTTCTTGGATCATTCTCCAGTAAGAAATTATTTATTTTTATTCCCTCACTTATGTGCGTCCTGTGTTGACCAAAAAGTCCAGTTGAACCAACATATTTAGCGATTTTCTCTGCAAAACCATGTATTAAGACAGACTCTGCCTCCTGAAAGTTAATTTGGCTGTCAGTTCGTGCAAATCTGGATTTTTCATGTATATAAAATGCTTCAGCAAATAATTTTTCTCGTTCTTTCTGATCTGCTTGTTCCTTTTTAGCCTCTTCTTTTTTTATTTTACGCGTTATTATCGGGGATGAAATTTTGAGCTTTTCTTCTAAGTCTGTATTACCCCATGCAGCTACGTATGTTTTCTTGAATTCTTCTATGGCATTTTCCGATTTGTTAACTTCAACGATAAGACTTGATAGTGGTGTATCTGTTGTTTTTAAGTCAGCCAATCTTGCGGTTTCTAGGAGAAGATCGTTTAATCGCCCGTTTTGCTCTATTATCTCTTTTATACTTTTGTCTAGCGATTCGAAAGTCTTCATTGCATTATCCCATTCTTGTTTCATGGCTTCTAAATTTGCAGTCGATCCTGGTTCTCGAATATCTTTTTTTTTGGTTGGATCAAGAACCCAGCTACTTTTATCAGAACGCGGATCCCTTGCAAGTTTCTCATCTGTTTTCTCTGAATTTTTTTTGAGTTCTTCTTTTTTTAATTCTAGCACAAACCATAACTTTAACGACTCTGTATCAAGGTTCTTATAAACAACTGAAAGATCCGCAACTGTTTTAATGTTTTCAGAGTTGTATTTATCCTCTTTGCGCAGCATATTTTACCTCCTAAACGAATTTCGTTTTGTATAATATTTACGCTTTAATTCAGTATATACCTAAAATCACAGAACCAGAGTTGCCAACAAATTAAGATATTGAAAAATAAATAGAATTATTTTTTTTGTAAGGAGTGATAAAATTGCACATTGGTAAGATCAGGCATCTGTACCTATCGCTAAAGCTTCAGATTCACGAAATGCAATGGTACAAGATGACGACACACGGGGAGCTTTAATATTCTATAAAACAACGATTTTCACCTCTTTAGCAGTGATCGTCTCCAATAAAACAATAATACAAGAAAAACAATACTAAATATCAATGCACCGATTCCGCAAATAATGCGTATGATATTAACTTGATATAATCGTTTTTGTCCGCGTTCCAATTCTAATTTACCTTCGGCAAGTTGTTTTTCACCCGATTTAATTTTATTTTCTCCCGCGGCAATTTTTTGACTTCCTTCAGCAATTTTTTTGTTTGCGATATTAAGAACATCTCCGCTTACGGGTAGCTTTTTTGCAATGCTTATAAGCGGAATCGATTGAAAGAAGCTATTGACAACTCCATTTGTTCTTCTGGCTCGAGATAAGCGTCTTTTACCACTTGCAAGTCTCTCTTTTCCATCGGCTAGTAATTGCTTACCTTCCTCAATTTGTTTTTTTCCTTCAGCTATTTTTACATCGCCATCAATAACTTTTTCCGTAAGATACAAATAACCGCTCAATAAACCCAGAGAAAATAATAGAAGGCTTAGCAGTGCCAGTTTCTTTCGCATGATGATCTTTCTCCATGTGTATGAATTCATCCATATTGAATTATTTTAATATAGCCGGTACCGCGCAGCTATCATTATTCAAAAAGGTGATCATTGTTCAACCAAAAATGAAATAATTAATTTATCACTACCGTATTTTAACGGTTATTTTTAGTTCATTCTCAAGATATAATCCGCTCTGATTTGGACAAAAATATAAAATCAACCAATTTGAGGAGGTTGCTATGGCTTTTTTGAGAAGTTTATTGCGTTGCGGACGTAAACGTCACGCAATGAATGATACAACACCATTATTATCTGTTATCCCTGTCATAGAACAAGATGACGTTATTACTGATAGTTGTATGGAAGAAAAGGAAACTGATGCCAGCTGGATGGTAGTTGAGATAACCCAAGAACAAAAACTTATGTCAGCAGTGAGTTATTTACAGGGCATTACAGACAGTGAAAAAAATAGAACCTGTCGTAATAACTTGACTGTTTGTGCATTCTTCGTCATTGGAGTAGGTGCCGCTGCTGGTTCACTTGGGCATTATGTGTATAGCAAAAATACCTTTTATACTAATCTTGACATTTTTGCTATGACAAATTCGATGAGTGGCATCACTTGTATGAATCAATACAATCCTTACTATGAATTTATACGGCATTGGGGTTTTTCAGGGTTAGTTAGCAGTGACTTTGAAGAATACCGCTGGGTGACTCAAGAGACTGGCCAAAGCATTTTTCTGGTGGGTCCGAATATAAAAGATATTTTTTGCTATAAAACGTTTTACGATATTGCCAATGGTCCTGGTATGTTCCTTCACTATGGTTTTCTCTTAATCCTCATAGGTTGTGCTGGTTCCTTAACCCTCTGTCTGGCTTGTTCTGAGTTGTGCCGGCCTAACGATGCTTTTGATCCAGAGAAATATCGAGAGGACATAAAAAAAACATGTGAGGAATATAAAATTGATGTAAACCTACCTTTAGAGGCGATGTTGAAACAGTTTCAATCGTTACTCAACGAATTTCAGTTGCGTCGTGAGGTAATTTTAGATTTAGGAAAGGGTTTGGGTGCGCATGGATTGTTTAAAAATCAAAGACTCACGCAAATTGTATGCGAATATGCAGGCGTTCCAGATCCTACGCGAGCATTATTGAAATCCTCTCTATCCCTCTGAGGGAAAGATTTTGAATCTGGGTCTTCAGCCGTGTGTGTCATGAGGTTTTTAGGCGATAGATATTATCCCAGGATATGATATGAGCATGATCGCGTTTTTGATTTTGTGTTCCTGCATAAATTAACCATGCTTCTTGTGTTTGCTTACTCAATGCCTGCCAATATTGTAATCCTAAAAAATAATCTGGCGTGATAGTTTGTCCGGCTTTGACTTCAATGGGGATGAGTTGATTTCCATTATCCATGAGTATATCAACCTCATGTCCTTGACTGTCACGCCAAAAATATAAATTAGATAATAATCCAGCATTAAAGCGGTTTTTTATAAGCTCGCTGACTACCCATGTCTCAAATAAAGCGCCACGTAACGGGTGGATAGTTAATTGCTCACTGTTTTGTAATCCAAGTAAAGTACAGACAAGTCCAGTATCATAAAAATATAATTTGGGTGATTTGATCATGCGTTTATTAAAATTCTGATGATGAGGTCGTAGTAAAAACAAGATATAACTTGTTTCAAGTACAGATATCCAGGCTTTCGCAGTGTTATGCGTAATGCCGCAATCATTTGCTAGGCTGGAAAGATTCAGCAGTTGTCCTGTACGTGCAGCGCACATTTGTAAAAATCGACGAAATGAGCCTAAGTCTTGTACATTGATGAGTTGTCGTACATCGCGTTCAATATAAGTCATAATGTAATCGCTGTACCACATTGTAGAGGGGATATGTCTGTCATAAATAGGAGGATAAAGGCCGGTAAAAAGTAATGTTTCAATGGAGGTTGGCGCGCGTTTTGCTATTTGTAGCTCATGTAAAGTAAAAGGTAAGAGTTGAATAAAGCCAACTCGTCCGGCTAATGATTGGGTAATATTCGCTAAAAGTCCAAATTGTTGTGAGCCTGTCAAAACAAATAAACCTTGTTCGGATTGTGCATCAACTAAGGATTGTAAATAGGAAAATAATTCAGGACAATGTTGCACTTCATCAAGAATCGCGCCTTTAGGAAATTGGGCTAAGAACCCTCGAGGGTCATTATTTGCAAATTGACGTTGATCAAGATCTTCCAGGCTGCAATACGGTTTGTGTGAGAATAATGTTTTAGCGAGCGTAGACTTCCCTGATTGCCGTGGACCCGTGATAGCAACGATGGGATAATGTTTTGATTTATCTAATAATACAGAAGCTGCTTCTCTTTTAAGCATAATATGGCTCGCTAGGTTTATTAATCTGATGATAGGGTGAACTTTGCAAATTGTCAATTCGATTGACAATTTGCAAGAACTAACGTATCTTAATGAAAATATGGGGAAAATATGGATAGAATTATTTCAGCAGAAGCGGAACACGAAACCGAAATCATCGATCGTGCCATAAGACCTAAAAAATTGGCGGATTACATCGGTCAAGCATCCGTCCGTGAACAAATGGGTATTTTTATTCAAGCCACAAAATCGCGCAAAGAGGCGTTAGATCATGTATTGATATTTGGGCCACCCGGATTGGGTAAGACTACACTTGCCAATATTATTGCAAATGAGTTAGGGGTAGGCATACGTCAAACTTCGGGGCCTGTATTAGAACGTGCTGGCGATGTTGCTGCATTATTAACCAATTTACAAGCCCATGAAGTCTTATTTATCGATGAAATCCATCGATTAAGTCCTGTGGTCGAAGAAGTGTTATATCCAGCCATGGAAGATTATCAACTCGATATCATGATAGGTGAAGGACCTGCTGCGAGATCTATAAAATTAAATTTACCGCCTTTTACTTTGATTGGTGCAACGACGCGAGCGGGGTTATTAACCTCACCATTGCGTGATCGTTTTGGTATTGTGCAACGCTTAGAATTTTACGATCTGGTTGATTTGACAACGATTGTGAAACGATCCGCATCGATTTTGCAAATTCAGATGGATGATGCAGCCGCAAAAGAAGTGGCGAAACGTTCCAGGGGTACACCGCGTATTGCAAATCGTTTGCTAAGACGCGTGCGAGATTATGCTGAAGTCAAGTTTAACGGTAAAGTGACACTTGATGCGGTACAAAAAGCGCTAGATTTACTTGATGTAGACAATCATGGGCTTGACATGATGGATAGAAAATTATTATTAGCGCTTATTGATAAATTTGACGGTGGCCCGGTGGGGGTGGATAGTTTAGCAGCATCTATCAGTGAAGAACGTGGAACGATTGAAGATGTGATTGAACCTTTTTTGATTCAGCAGGGTTTTGTGATGCGAACTCCGCGTGGACGTATGGCGACAAAGCATGCTTATTTGCATTTTGGCTTGGAAGTGCCGGATAAATTGGACTTTCAGCATGAGCTTGTGATTTAAAGGCGGCGCTTTGCGCACCCTGCAAATTCTTGGTAAAATCATTACAAAATTTTTCTGGGAGAACAAACGTGAGTATAGATTCCTCTTTATGGGCTTATTTTATGAATGCGGGCTTGGTCGTTAAGCTCGTTTTAATGCTTTTAATTGGCGCATCGATCATTTCTTGGACATATATTTTACAGCGCTGGTTTTATTTAAAAGACGTTCGTAATGCTACGTTTAAATTTGAAAATAAATTTTGGGCGGGCGGTGATTTAGCGGAGTTGTATGAGGCGAGCAGCCGAAACCCAGCTGAAACACGCGGTTTGGATGCAATCTTCCAGGCGGGCTTCAAAGAATTTATACGTTTGCAAAAACAAATAGGCATGTCGGCAGAAGCCATGATGGAAAGTGCCAAGCGTGCGATGCGTGTGGCACAAATGCGTGAACAAGATAAACTCGAAAACCATTTGCCTATGCTTGCAACGGTAGGATCGACCAGTCCTTATATAGGGCTATTCGGTACGGTGTGGGGAATTATGTTGTCTTTTCGGGCTCTCGCAAATGTACAGCAGGCAACGATTTCCATGGTTGCGCCAGGTATTGCAGAAGCCTTGATTGCAACAGCGATGGGTTTATTTGCAGCTATACCTGCAGTTGTCGCATACAACCGATATGCCACGGAAATTGGTCGATTACTCAATCGCTTTGATTCATTTCAAGATGAGTTTTCAAATATTTTAATGCGACAAACCCAAGCCCACTTATATAACCAGGCCCACGCAGAGCTTACGAGGTAATTATGGCTTATTATCATCAACGTAATTCTCGCAGTCCCATAGCTGAAATTAACGTTGTACCATTTATTGACGTGATGCTCGTATTGTTGGTGATTTTTATGATTACAACACCTTTGTTAACACAAGGTGTTAAAATAGAATTACCTAAAACAGAAGCCAAGGCATTGCCGCCTGATCAAAAAGAACCTTTGATCGTGACAGTTGATGCAACGGGAAATTATTATCTTAATATATCAGCAAAACCCAGTCAGCCAATCACGGCAAGAGTGTTAAGTAATCTGGTATCTACCCAGTTGGCTCCAAGTAAAGCTGCGGGGGAACAACGTCCTGTCTTAGTGCGCGGCGATAAAAATGCTAATTATGGGAAAATTGTAGACGCAATGGTCTTATTGCAACAAGCAGGCGCTAAAAGTGTAGGTTTGATTACGCAACCTGGCTCAGAAAACAAGAAGGCAGGATAAGAAAACATGCAGCAACAATATCAAAAACATGTATTGTTTTCTATATTGTTGCATATTATTCTGTTGACTGTATTAGTCGTGAGTTTTGAATTTAGCGCACCCATGCCTGTCGTGAATAATGCCGATAAAGTCATAGATGCAATGATTATTGATGTTCCGCCATCATCTAAAAAAATCATTCAAAAACCATTACCTGAGCCCCCGCAACAAGTGCGGGGCAAGCTCCCAAAAGAACTCCCTAAAGAGCCTGTTAAACCTATTCAAGTTGCGCCGCCCAAAAAGCCTGACGCAATTGCCATTCCTGATAAAAAACAAAAAAAATTAGAAGAAGATTTGATTCAAAAAGAATTGTTAGCTGATATGCAAAAACAGCATGAAAAGCAGCAAAAAAAGATTAAGCAAAAAAGTTTGCAAGCTGAGTTTGAGAAAGAAATAAAAGATTTAAAAGCCAAAACCCTAAAAAATCAAATGGTACAAGAACAAAAACATGTTGCAACTGCACGCACATCACAAATGAAAGGTGTCGTTGATAAATATAAAGCACTTATTTTACAAACCATAAGTCAGCATTGGTTGGTTCCATCAGGTGTTGATAAAAAACGTTCCGCGGAATTGCTCATTAGAGTTGCACCTTCCGGCGTTGTGCTTGATGTACAACTGACGAAAAGTAGCGGCGATGATGCATTAGACAGGTCTGCACGAGCTGCTGTGTTGAAATCTTCGCCGTTGCCTGTGCCAACGGATCTTGATGCTTTTGAAGCATTTAGGCAATTTGTTTTAAAGGTCAAGCCAGAAAATCTATTGGCGAGTGATAGTTGGATGGGGTAAAGTTGCTTAAGGAGAATAAATGTTATCACAACCATGGGTATTCTTGATATTCAGTATTTTGTTTAGCCTTTTACTTGCGGCTTTTCTCTTCTTTTATTTTCGAAATTTTATCTTAATGAAACAAAAATTATTATCTGCTGAAGCTATGCTTACAAAAACACAAGCGGCAGAACGCACGCAAACGGCCGCTTTGCTGGATCTGAAAAATCAAATGGAATCAGCTCAATCCACGGATGTTGTGACAGGATTGATAACTCAACAGATATTTGAAGATAGATTAAATCAAATATTGGGGCAGAGCAAAAGGCATAATCTTATTTTTGCTGTACTGTTTCTTAATCTCAATGAATTTAAAATGATTATTCGTGCCATAGGTTTAGAAGCAAGAGAGCAAATTTTAAAAGAGACAGCAAAACGTATACAACATTGCATACGTCAATTGGATACAGCGGCTCGTTTTGTGGGTGATGATTTTGCTTTAATTTTGCCGCAACTGAGTAAATCTGAAACCGCAGCATATGTCGCACAACGCTTGTTAAATACGATAGCAGAGCCTTTCTTGATAAATGATAAGGAAGTTTTTATAGCTGGAAGCATAGGTATTTCCATCTATCCGTATGATGGCGAAGATCTTCGTGTTTTAATGAAAAATGCAGAAACGGCTTTGCATCAGGCTGCCGTATATGGACATCATAGTTATCAATTTTATCGACATAATATGCAGCTAGAAAGTAAGCGGGAGTTTATTTTAAGCACCAGCTTACAAAATCCCGCGGTTTATAAGGATTTTTTAATTTACTATCAACCGATTCTTCACATAGAAAAAAAAGCTATCTATGCCATGCGCGCAATACTGCATTGGAACCATCTTGATTTTGGTTTGATGGAGTTCAGCGAATTTTCGCAATTAGCCGAAAGCAATGGGACTATTATCCGGATCGGTGAATGGGTGATTCGTCATGCTTGCCAACAATTTCAGACATGGAAGACCTCCGGTTATCATGTTCAAATGTTAGTTATTACCATAACCTTGCGACAATTAGAAAATCCTCATTTTATTTATAAAATAACACAATTATTGAATGAGTTTGGTATAGAGCCTGCTTCAGTCATTTTTGAAATTTCAGAAAATGCTATCACTTCAAAAATTGGTGTTAGTGAAAAAACATTACTTATGTTAAAAGAATTGGGTGCGCAAATTGGGATAAGCCATTTTGGTACGGGTAATATGGTGTTATGGCGTTTACAACGTTTTCGGATAGACTGTTTGAACATTGCAGATTCTATTATAAAAAATATTACCATTAGTAAAGAAATTTTTGATGTTGTCAAAATGATTTTGGCGCTTGCCGATACTTTGGGATTGTATGTGATGGCTTCAGGAGTGGAGACACATAAGCAAGCCGAAGTATTAAAAGCTCTGGGTTATTATTTGATGGAAGGTGCTCTGTTTAGTAAACCATTATTACCGTCGGAATTTACGCTTGCTTACGAAAAATCTATTGTTGAAAATATCGTCTTGTAGCGCCATCACTCAATTTGTGGTATAAAATCCTACAATTTCCAACGGAGAATTCATTCATGATGCGAAAATATATCGCCATGTTATGCATGGGTATCGCCATGTTTATTACTAGTTCCGCATTTGCGATATTAAACCTGGAGCTGACGCGCGGGATAGCAGGAGCCGTGCCAATTGCCGTACATCCTTTTCCTGTTCAAGGTGACATGCCTCGAGAAGATGTAGCTGCAATTATCAGCAATGATCTTCGCAATAGCGGCCGTTTTAAGGTTTATGGCGATGATTCTAAAAAAACGGATACAAAGGTTGTCGGCCGTGTTTTACAGGTTGGAGATAATAAATATCAAGTTAGTTTTCAGTTAGTTGATGCGCTGAAAGATGCAGAACAATCCGTGTTATTAACAAGAAATTATACTGTTCCTTACTCAGAACTTCGATCTGTTGCGCATCACATCAGCGATTTGATATTTCAGCAAATTACCGGTATGCGCGGTGTTTTTTCAACACGTTTAGCATATATTGTATTGCAACATTTGCCTAATGGCCAGACACGACACATTCTTGAAATATCTGATCAGGATGGTTACAACGCTAAACCCTTGCTCGCTTCATACGAACCCATTATGTCGCCAGCTTGGGCGCCAAATGGCAGAAAAATTGCTTATGTTTCATTCGAAAACAGACATACTGCTATTTATATTCAAGATGTTGCCACAGGCGCTAGGCGTTTAGTGAGTCAAGTCCCAGGCATCAATGGTGCGCCAGCGTGGTCGCCGAATGGTAATAAGCTTGCATTAGTTTTATCTAAGAATGTTTCTCCTAATATTTATGTATTAGATTTGATGACGGGTCAAATGATGCAACTGACAAATGACTATTATATCAATACGGAACCATCTTGGTCGCCGGATGGGAAATCGATTGTTTTTACTTCTAATCGAAGCGGAAATCCGCAAATTTATAAAATGAATTTAGCGGATCGTGCTGTTTCAAGGGTGACTTATGAAGGAAAATATAATGCGCGAGCATCCTACACGCCGGATGGAAACCGTTTAGTCGTGCTTAATCAAGACTCAGGATTGTTTAATATTGGAACACTTGACTTAGATACAGGCATGTTTAGAATATTAACAAACTCGGGTTCCGATAGTCAGTCACCGACAATGGCGCCTAATGGTGCGATGGTTTTGTTCGGTACATGGTATAAAGGTCAAAATGTGTTAGGGATGGCTGCAACGGATGGAAGTATTCAGCTACGATTGCCAGCGCGAAATGGTGAAGTCCAAGATCCTGCCTGGTCGCCATTTTTGTCTTGATAGGATATATATTAGGGGTATACTGATGCATTTATGAAGGGAGAAGAGAGTCATGCAATTGAAAAAATTGGCGCAAGTGTTGTTGGTTGCTGCAAGCGTATTAGCTATATCAGCTTGTACTCATACAAAGAAAAATATGAACCCAAATGAAGGTAGTTCATATGATGATCCTTATGATAGAACGCAAGGAGCACAAAAAGCACAAGCTTCGGGTGCGGGTTCGGGCGCAAATTATGGCGATGGCGTCAGTTCTAAACATGCTACATCTAAGGATGTATACTATTTTGATTTCGATAGAAGTGTAGTGAAGTCAGCAGATATGCCTGCTATTTATGCAAAAGCGGATTATCTTCTTGCTCATCCAAAAGCTAAAATCATTCTTGAAGGACATACCGATCCACGCGGAAGCCGCGAATATAATGTTGGTTTAGGTGAGCGTCGTGCTAATGCTATCGCTGATATTTTGAAAGCAAAAGGCGTAAATCCAGATCAAATTCGTATGCTTAGTTATGGTGCAGAGCGTTTAGCAGCTCAAGGTCATTCGGAAGAAGATTACCAAATGGATAGGCGAGCAATTTTTGCGCGCATACAACAGGGATAATTTATGGGATTTGTTAAACTAAAGCGTATGCTTGCAGTGGTCATGCTCTCAAGTCTTGCCTTTGTTGTTTATGCTGATGATGCACCTGTTTATGAGGTGGATAACTATCCACCTCCATTTGATGGACAGGCTGTGGATGCGCCATCACCACCCCCCCCGCCTGTCGATGCCTCCTCTGCTCCTGCTGCGCCTTATTCGGGCGGTTTGGCTCCAGCAGAAGTGAGTAATGCACCGTCAAGTCAAGCTGCTCCTCCACCTCCTGCTGTACCAGTTCCTCCACCGCGACCGCTTACTTTAGATCAGCGAATTCAACGAGCCGAGCAGCAAATTAAAAACTTGCAGCAAGGAAGCAACCTGGCTAAAGCAGATGAGTTGCAAAAAGAAGTGCAGTCACTGAGAGGCCAGGTTGAGGATATGTCGCATCAATTGCAACAAGCGCAAATTCAGCTAAAAGCGATGTATGCTGATTTAGATAAAAGACTTTCTGAGCTTCAAGCATCCAAGGCATCTATAGCAAATAGTGATGCTGCGACAGCGAAGACGGCAGCGATTAAATCAGCTTCTAAGTCACCGACAAAGCGCTTATCAACACCTGTTGCGGCGACTCCTGCTACGACTAAAACCGCACGTCCTAATGTTGCTGAAGAGCAACAAATTTATCAGACTGCTTATGACTTGATTAAGGCAAAAAAATACAATGATGCTATTGCCACCTTGCAAAAAATGTTGCAGAGATATCCGAGTGGGCCGACTGCTGCAAATGCACATTATTGGTTAGGTGAATTGTATAGCCTATTAAACAAGAATGAACAGTCAGCTAGCGAATTTTCACTTGTAGTCAAAAACTTTCCAAGCAGCTCTAAAGCATCGGATGCCCAGCTTAAATTAGGCTTAATTTATGCGGGACAATTCAAGTGGAATGAAGCAAAAGTGGCATTTAAGAGTGTAGTGAGTCAATATCCTGGTACTGCTTCAGCTCGTTTAGCGACCGAACAATTAAAACAGATTAAAAAAGCAGGTCATTAAATATTGAGTCGTTTGCGTATTTCTGAAATTTTTTATTCGTTGCAAGGTGAAACAAGGACCGTAGGATTACCCACGGTCTTTGTGCGTTTAACGGGTTGTCCTTTGCGTTGCGGCTATTGCGATACGGCTTATGCTTTTCAAGGCGGTCAGTGGCTTGATATCCATGATATATTGCAAACGGTAGCAAGTTATCAGCCACGTTTTGTCACTGTCACCGGCGGCGAGCCTTTGGCACAAAAAGCTTGTATACCGCTTTTAATGGCTCTGTGTGACGCGGGTTATGAGGTATCTTTAGAGACGAGTGGTGCGCTTGATGTTTCAGCAGTGGATAGCAGAGTAGTTAAAGTCATAGATATCAAAACACCTGGTTCAGGCGAAGTCGATAAAAACCTTTTCGAAAATATGTCTTGCTTACAACCCCATGATCAAGTGAAATTTGTGATTTGTGATCAGGCAGATTATGAGTGGTCAAAAAATATCATACAACAATATCAGCTAGCTGCTATGTGTGAAGTATTGTTTTCGCCTAGTTATGAGCAACAAAACCCAGGTGAATTAGCAGATTGGATATTAAAAGACCGACTCCCCGCGCGTTTGCAAATTCAATTACATAAATTTTTATGGGGAAATGCACCTGGACGTTGATATTTTTTTTTAAATAGGTATCATTGGCAGCCTTAACCCGCTCATACTTTGGGGGCCGTTAGCTCAGTCGGTAGAGCAGCAGGCTTTTAACCTGTTGGTCCTGCGTTCGAATCGCAGACGGCCCATCTAATTAAGCTAGTCAAATAGCTAATTTGTTCTGCCATGAGGAATTTCTTGGTTCATTAATTGCAATGTGTTTATTGCTTCAGAAAACTTAGGTTTATTATTTTCATATACCATTTGGTCGCAAAAGTTGTCCCAATGTTGTAGCCATTGCGGGTCATTGTATAATGCCGCAAGCGCATCCTGTGAAGCTTGTATAGGATTTTTATTATATGCGGTGTCATGGTTTTTAAAAATTGAGATATCTTTTTCAATGATGTATTGAATAAGGTTTTTATATTTTCCACTGAGCAAGCTTTTTGATTGTAGTTGATGTAAGTCATAGATGTGGCGTACTAAGTGTTTATCGGTGTCACGTTCTTTTTCTTGACTATTTGCAATGCGCCGAGTTAGAGCTACCCATTTTTCTGCTGCTGTTTCATCAAGAGCGAGGCAGGGTATATGAATTGAGTGATGAGTGCATTCTTGATCTAATATTATTTTAATAAGAGAGGTTATTGCAGCAGTTTGAGGTACAAGTAGCAACTCGCCAACAAAACAATCAATCGCAATATGGGGTTTAAGATAAGTGATGCGAGATGAGCCTTCATAGCTTGCTCGAATGCTCATAAATCGGCCTTCATAAAATACTTTAATCTGTTCTGTTGCAATGGAAAAGCCCGTATTTTTTAATGTATCTATGAGCATGTACCGGAAATCACGCAGACGTTTTCTACGAACTTCTTTACCTAAATGAGTTGCATCCGGCTTTAAGATAATACGAAAATCGATGTCTTCTGATAGGCGGTTAATCACTTGATGGCCTTTCGAAAGACTGGTACCGCCTTGGAAAATGAGAGTAAAGTATGGGTCTTTTACTGAGCTTAATGCTTGTATAGCGAGTGTTATATAATAGTCTTTTATAATAAAATCGGCAGGGATGCCTAACATCTTCGCAGTTTTTTTAACTTGTATATCCAGTAATTCACCGAGCATTCATGTTGTCCTCAAATAAAACAGAACGGCCTTCAGCACTAATGGCGCCACGGAAGCGGCTTTTCAATCGAACGGTGAGGGTAGTTGGAACTTGAGTGGTTTTGCCAGCATTGTATTCTTGAATGGCGCGGCCATATTCCCACTTGATAGCAAGTTTGTTGAGCGCTTCAATGGCAACATCTTCAAATGATGCCTGTAAGACTACTTTTGTTTTGCCATTAGGGAACGTCATTAACTCGGCTTTCGCATAGAGGCCGTGACTAATCTTTATTATGAAACCTTCTTCTGCAAAAACATTTAAAGCTCGATTGAGGCGAAGTTGTTCGCGGTTAGAATGATTGCGAGACAAATCATTGCGAGAAAATACTTGGCCAGCAAAATGGCCAATTTTCTGTCTCAATGAATCGCGATAGTGATTGTTGTAATGATTTGGGCGCATAGAATCCTCTCAATATTAATGCCACAAATAGTCATTTTTATTTATTATAACAGATTGTTATTATCGTCACAAATAGTCATTTTAAATTAAAATTTGCAATAAATTCATATTGTAACTGAGCTACGGCTGTTAGGGGGCGTGGCCGTGGCTCAGTTTTATAGATCTTGTGATTGAGATAATGCTATTATTTAGTTTTCTCTTTAATTGATAAGGAATAATCCCCATATTGTTTATATAGAAACATTTGGAGACCGATCATTTTATGCGCATGGACAAATTAACAAGTAAGTTTCAATCAGCCTTAGCAGATGCCCAATCATTAGCATTAGGTCGAGACAATGCCTTTATTGAACCCGTGCATGTCATGAAGGCTTTATTAGATCAGGAAGGCGGCAGTGTACGTGCAGTGCTTACCAAAGCCAACGTGAATATAGCCAATTTGCGCACACAACTGGATAGTGCTATTCAACATTTACCGCAAGTCGAAGGCACTGGCGGTGAAATCCATATTTCGAATGATTTGAATAAACTTCTTAATCTTACTGATAAATTTGCCCAAAAACGCAAAGATGAATATATCTCTAGCGAATTGTTTTTGTTAGCAGCTTGTGAAGATTCGGGGAAATTATCGGACATCTTAAAACAATCCGGTGCCTCAAAAAAATCTATCGAAAAAGCCATCGATGAAGAACGCGGAGGCCAAAAAGTGCAAGATCCTAATGCAGAAGATCAACGACGGGCTTTGGAAAAATATACCATTGATTTGACGGCGCGTGCTGAGCAAGGCAAGCTTGACCCTGTGATTGGTCGAGATCAGGAAATTCGCCGCACCATTCAAGTTTTATTGCGGCGCACTAAAAATAATCCGGTACTTATCGGTGAGCCAGGTGTAGGTAAAACAGCTATTGTCGAAGGTCTGGCGCAACGCATTATTAATGGTGAAGTTCCTGAGGGTTTGAAAGATAAACGATTGTTAGCGCTAGATTTAGCAGCGTTGATTGCAGGTGCAAAATTTCGCGGAGAATTTGAAGAACGTTTAAAAGCGGTGCTTACGGATTTAGCCAAGCAAGAAGGCAATATTATTTTATTCATTGATGAAATTCACAATTTAGTAGGGGCTGGAAAAGCTGAAGGTGCAATGGACGCTGGCAATATGTTAAAACCCGCTCTTGCTCGTGGCGAATTGCACTGTGTGGGCGCTACCACGCTGGATGAGTATCGCAAATATATCGAAAAAGATGCAGCACTCGAGCGTCGTTTTCAGCGTATTTTAGTGGATGAACCTTCAGTACCAGACACCATCGCTATATTGCGCGGCTTGAAAGAACGCTATGAACTACATCATGGCGTAGAAATTACCGATTCTGCTCTCGTTGCGGCAGCGACATTATCACACCGTTATATTTCGGATAGACAATTACCTGATAAAGCGATTGATTTGATAGATGAAGCAGCAAGCAATATACGCATGGAAATCGACTCTAAACCTGAAGAACTTGATCATTTAGATCGTAAAATTGTGCAGCTTAAAATTGAACGCGAAGCCTTAAAAAAAGAATCCGATGAAGGATCTAAAAAACGTTTAATCAAGCTTGAAGAAGAATTAAAAAAACTTGAAACTGAATCGACACGATTGGAAGACATTTGGAAAAGTGAAAAAGCAGCTTTACATGGTGCCACGACTATTAAAGAAGAATTAGAACGTGCACGTCAAGAATTTGATACTGCACGACGTGCGGGTAATTTAACGCGCATGGCAGAATTGCAATATGGACGCATTCCAGAATTAGAAAAGCAATTGGAAGCGGCGTCTAAAGCTGAGCAGCAAGAAACACAATTACTGCGCAGTAAAGTGACAGCAGAAGAAATCGCAGAAGTGGTATCTAAATGGACACATATTCCCGTTTCAAAAATGATGGAAAGTGAGAAAGAAAAACTCTTGCACATGGAAGATGCGCTTCATAAACGCATCATAGGTCAAAGTCAGGCTGTTTCCGCGGTGTGTAATGCCATTCGCCGTTCACGCGCAGGATTATCCGATGCAAACAAACCTATTGGTTCATTTTTATTCTTAGGCCCCACAGGTGTGGGTAAAACAGAGTTATGCAAAGCCCTCGCAAGTTTTTTATTTGATACTGAAGAAGCCATGATACGCGTTGATATGTCCGAATTCATGGAAAAACACGCCGTCGCACGTTTGGTGGGAGCACCTCCCGGATATGTGGGTTATGAAGAAGGCGGATATTTAACAGAGCTTGTCAGGCGTAAACCTTATTCCGTTATTTTATTGGATGAAATTGAAAAAGCGCATCCTGATGTGTTTAATATTTTATTGCAGGTCTTGGATGATGGTCGTTTAACCGATAGCCATGGCCGTACGGTGGACTTTCGAAATACGGTCATTGTCATGACATCGAATTTAGGATCGGATTTAATCCAGGAAATTTCTAAAAGCGGTGATTATTTTAAAATGAAAGAAGCCGTATTAGGTGTGGTAGGAAAGCATTTCAGACCCGAATTCCTAAATCGTATCGATGAAACGGTAGTCTTTCATCCGCTTGATGAAGCACAAATCAAATCCATCGCGGATATTCAAATTAATCGATTGCGTTCGCGTTTAGCGGAGCGAGAGATTGGTTTAGATATGAGTCCTGAAGCATTGGATTATTTGGCTATGACCGGTTATGATCCTGTGTATGGAGCGAGGCCTTTGAAACGTGCGATCCAACAGTATATTGAAAATCCATTGGCTCAAGATATTTTGTCAGGTAAGTTTGCTCCTGGCGATAGCGTGACCGCTGGAATAGAGAAAGGCCATATTGTTTTCAAAAAATCAACTGCAACAGTTTAATGACATATTAAGGGAATAAAACCATGTATAAACATATTTTGTTTGCAACGGATTTATCAGACGAGTCGGATTTTGTGATTTCAAAAGTTCGCGCTATGCGAGATTTTACCCATGCCAAGTTGAGTTTGATTCACGTAGTGGAACCTATGCCAGGTTATAGTTATGCCTATTTAGGTATAGAAGATATTGAAGGCCAGCTCATAGAAGAATCTAGAACTGCTTTGGCAAAATTAGGTAATGCATTGAATGTTGATAAAAAAGACCAATTTGTAGAAGTGGGCCCTACCAAATCAAAAATTCAAGAAATTGCCGAAAGCATAGGCGTTGATTTAATTGTTTGCGGTAGTCATGGTCGTCATGGCTTATCGTTATTATTGGGTTCCACGGCGAATGCTATTTTACATGGTGCGAAATGTGATGTATTGGTTGTACGATTACCCGAGTGATGCATGGAATATAAAGATTATTATAAAACTTTAGGCGTATCGCGAGATGCAACACCTGAGCAGGTGAAACAAGCCTATCGAAAATTGGCACGAAAATATCATCCTGATGTCAGCAAGGAAACTAATGCTGAAGAAAAGTTCAAGGCCGTTCAAGAAGCCTATGAAGTGCTTAAAGATAGCAAGAAACGAAAAGCTTATGATCAATTAGGTAGTCAATGGCAAAGTGGCCAAGAGTTTAGACCGCCGCCTAACTGGCAAGGTTTTGATTTTGGCAGCGAGGAAAATCTTGGAGGATTTAGTGACTTTTTTGAATCCATTTTTGGTGGGCAAGGACGTCCACGGCAAAGCGGATTTCATCATCAACGACCATTTAAACAACGTGGGCGTGATGAACATGCAAAAATTTCTATTCCATTAGAAGAAGCATTCCGCGGGGGTGATAAAACCATCCATCTACAAGTTCCAGAAATAGATGCGCATGGTCATATGCATCATAAAACACGCACCCTTAAAATTAAAATACCTCAGGGCGTAACGCCTGGCCAACAAATGCGTTTAACTAATCAGGGTTCGCCTGGTATAGGCCAAGGTCCATCAGGCGATCTGTATTTAGAAATTGATATTGAGCCGCATAAACTTTATACCTTACAAGGGCATGATATTTATTTAACCTTGCCTATTACACCATGGGAAGCAGCTTTAGGTGCAAAAATTAAAGTGCCAACCTTAGGCGGCTCCGTGGATTTAAAAATTGCTCAGGGTTCGCAAGCAGGACAAAAACTTCGTTTGAAAGGGCGTGGCTTGCCTGCTAAACCCACTCCAGGTGATCAATATGTGATGTTGCAAATTGTAACGCCACCGGCAAAAACAGAAGCTGAGCGCGCTTTATACGAAAAAATGGCGAAAGATATTCCATTTAATCCAAGGGAACATTTGTTTTAGGAGCGGTAGATGGCGGCGGATAAGGAAATCACCGTGTTAAGCATGGAAGCGCAGTCTGAGTTAAGCTTGGAAGAATTATGCGAAATTTGTCATGTAACACATGAATTCATACGTGAATTGATTGAATACGGCGCCATTGAGCCTCAAGGCATTTCCATTGAAGTTTGGCGTTTTAATCCAAACCATATGCGTAAAATTCAAATCATAAAACGTTTGCAGCAGGATTTAGAAGTCAATCTTCCTGGTGCTGCATTAGCGATGGATTTAATGGCTCAAATTGAGGAAATGCGTTCGCAGCTGGAACTTTTAGAGAAGCATATTTTTATATCGTTTAAAAATAATTAATAAGGAAATAAAATGTTAAAATTTACTGAACAATTTCAAAAATCCGGTTCAACAAAAAAAACAAATTATACAGCAGTTGATAAATCAACTCTTGTAAAAGGATGGCTCGAAGATGTAGCCAGTGATATTATGGAGAATAAGAATGACAAATATGCTAATATATATAAAACTGCAAAAGAAGCTGCTGACAAACATACTAATGAAGTCGAAATTGCAAGTTATTATATAAGAAATCCATCATCTTGCACCAGGCTTCCTCCACTCTCAGATCTATCGGTAGAAGAAATTGCACGAGTAGTAGAAGAGCAAAAGATGATAGAGATTACCATGGAAGATAAAGATAATCCCTTCGATGGTTGTCGATTGAAGTTGCATCCACTTTATAGCTCTCCACAGGGTTTAAAAATTGAAGATAATTCAAATGCAAGTGCTATGGTTTTGATGGCTGTTACGATGGCTCCATTCGCTGCTTTAGAGAAGCTGGCAGGACCAACACTACTTGGATTTAAAATGGAATTAGATTTAAGTCCCAAGCCTGCACCAAGATGCAGCATTTCCTAGGTTTTTATATTACCAGGGTTTTTTATGCAAAACCCTGGTGTGTTTTTAAGTTATTCCGCAAAATTCTTTTCAACAAAATCCCAATTCACTATATCCCAAAATTTTTCAACATAAGTAGGACGCATATTACGATAATCAATATAATAAGCATGTTCCCAGACATCGCAGGTTAATAAAGCTTTTTTACCATGCTTCATGGGAAGGTCAGCGTTACTCGTACTCATAAGTTCCAGATCGCCTTGCGCATTTTTGACTAACCAACCCCAGCCAGAACCAAAAGTGGTCACAGCCGTTTGACTAAAACGTTTTTTGAGTTCTTCGAAAGATCCGAAAGCTTTGGTGATTGCATCAGCCAATTTGCCGTGAGGTTTGCCGCTGCCTTTAGGTGTCATGCAATTCCAATAGAACGTATGGTTCCAAACTTGTGCGGCATTATTGAAAATACCGCCGCTCGATTTCATAATGGTTTCTTCTAAACTGGCATTCGCAAATTCAGTATCTTTAATGAGATTGTTTAAATTAGTGACATAAGCTTGATGGTGTTTTCCATAATGATATTCCAGGGTTTCTTTGGAAATGATAGGTTGCAGTGCATCCATGGCATAAGGTAACGGTGGAAGTGTATGCGGCATTTTTTTCTCCTGTGATTTAGATAGGCAAGTGTACGAATGAGAGGCATGGAAAGCAAGGTTTCTATTCTAAAGAATTTAGGATATTATGTATTTTAGAAGTTGAACTTCTAAAATGCATAAAACAAACTAACTTCATGATTTAAAAGGTATTCTAATGGAAATCTTGGAAAGAGAAATGGCTGCTGAATTACAAGTCATGGCAAAATCATACCCCGTGGTAACATTGCTTGGTCCTAGGCAGTCGGGCAAGACAACCTTGAGTAAAACATTATTTCCTGATAAACCTTATATTACATTGGAAGACCCGGATGAAAGAAGTTTGGCGGAAAATGATCCTAAAGGATTTCTTGCGCGGTTTCCTGATGGTGCAATTTTTGATGAGATACAACGTAGTCCGCAATTATTTTCCTACATACAGGGCATCGTTGATAAAACAGATAAAAAAGGAATATTCATCTTAACAGGAAGTCATCAACTAGCTATACATGAAGCTATAAGTCAATCACTTGCAGGACGTACGGCTATATTAAAATTATTGCCTTTTGATATAAATGAAATTGCGAATATCACTGAACAATTTAGTCTAGATAAATATGTTTATTACGGAATGTATCCTCGAATTTATAAAGATAATTTGCAGCCTACCAAATTTTATCGCGATTATGTACAAACTTATATAGAACGGGATGTGCGCCAAATGATACATGTAAAGGATTTGACAAAGTTTCAGCAATTTTTAAAGCTGTGCGCCGGAAGAATTGGTCAAATATTTAACAGCCATAATTTAAGTAATGAACTTGGAATTTCTTATCATACTGTAGCAAATTGGCTGTCAATATTAGAAGCCTCTTTTATCATTTTTCGATTACAGCCGTATTTTGAAAATTTTGGAAAACGAGCTATTAAATCACCAAAAATTTATTTTACAGATGTTGGCTTAGCAACTTATTTGCTTGATATTACCACGGTTGAACAAATTTCTCGTGATCCACTACGTGGAAATTTAATTGAAAATTTTGTCATTTCAGAGTTTATAAAAAATCGCTTAAATAAGGGTTTTGAACCGAGTTTTTATTTTTATAGAGACAGTAACCAAAATGAAATAGATCTCATTTTTAAAGAAGGAAATAATCTCGTTCCTATTGAAATTAAAGCATCACAAACATTTCATCCGCAGTTTTTGAAAGGATTGGAATATTTTAAATCTCTTACTAAAGAACGATGTGATAAAGGTTTTTTAATTTATAATGGCGAGCAAGAACAGCGTTTGGATGATTTCTTTATTTATAATTTTAGACACGTTGGACGTGTGTTTGAATAATATAATATCCTTTTTCCGGAAGTGCCAAAAATGCTTTACTTGTTATTGTATTAAGATTATCTTTTTGGCGGGTGATATTACAAATATTGAGGATATATATGAAAAAAAAAATGAAATATATTTTTACAGGGTTGGGTGTTGGTACTGCTGTTGGTTTTTTTACTGAAGAGATTTATACCAGTTCTGTTTTCTATTCATACAAAAATAAATTTATCGATGGTCATATACACAATCCGGAGTTTCCAGACTTTATGCAGTGTCGATGGGAGTATGACGATGGACGCTGGCTTAGATGTGATGACAAAGAAGTCACTAAAAAACTTAATCGTTTGGCTGAGAAACAAGCAGCATTGGATGTTTCGGATACGATAAAGGATAGCTGGTATATTCAGGCAGGTATAGTCGGGGGCATGGCAGTGTTAGGTGGAGCAATTGGATTTTGTAAAAGTTTATGCACCACGCAGGAAGAATCCAATCAAACTGATATTGAACTTACTGGGGTTGAAGAAGCAAAAAGAAGCGGGTGTTCTTTTCCTTTTTTCAATACTAATAAAGTAGCACCAATGTCACAATCTTTACCCCAAGATAAAGATGATGAATTCAGACATGATGCAATTCAATTACGCTAATAACATTAGAAGCGGGCAAGTGAGTTGCCCGCTTTTTTCTAAAAAAGGAATGCACAAATGCAAGCTGGATTACTTAATATCCTATTAGCTTTCATGGAAGGCCTAGCACTTATTTTGTCTCCCTGTATTTTACCTATTTTACCCATTATTTTGGCGGGTTCCATTGAAGGCAGCAAAAAAAGACCCTTAGGTATTATTGTTGGTTTTATTATTACATTTGCATTGTTTACATTTTTTTCAAGAAAACTGGTGCTTTATACCGGTGTAGATTTGGAATGGATAAGGCATATTTCTTATGCATTATTGATTATGTTTGGCATTATCATGATCTCCACCTATTTAACAGAAAAATTAAATATGGCTGCCCAGCGCTTAACGAATATAGGTTCTGATATAAAATTTGTTAATAATGCAGAAGGCGGTTTTATCAGCGGTATATTGTTTGGTGGTCTAGTAGGAATTATTTGGACGCCATGCGCAGGGCCCATACTTGCTGCCGTGATTGTACAAACCGTCATACAACAAACATCCTTAAATAGTTTTTTGACTGTTTTATCCTTTGGTATCGGTGCGGCTGTTCCCATGTTATTGATCGCATGGTTTGGCAGATCCATCATGAATCAATTTCATTTTTTTAAAACGCATACTGTCATGATACGAAAAATCATAGGTATCATTATTATCACAGCTGTAGTTTATATGGTTTATGCAGAACGATTTCCATCCACATCATCTCAAACAGCCGTTGTTTTTAGCAATCAGGATAAAGTGATTAATCCAGTTGAATATCCCTATCCTGCGCCTGCTATTGAAAATATTGCAGCATGGATTAATTCAAAACCCTTGATGTTAAATCAGCTTAAGGGCAACGTGGTGCTTATCGATTTTTGGACTTATTCATGTATCAATTGCATACGCACATTACCTTATTTAAAAGATTGGTATGCAAAATACCATGATAAAGGCCTGGTGATTATAGGTATTCATGCTCCTGAATTTGAGTTTGAAAAAAATCTGGATAATGTCAAAAATGCAGTACAAAAAAATGGAATTTTGTATCCTGTAGCATTAGATAATCATTTTACAACATGGCAAAATTATGCCAATCGTTATTGGCCGGCGCATTATTTAATTGATAAAACGGGTAAAGTCGTTTATCGCCATTTTGGCGAAGGTGAATATGATGTTACTGAAAATAATATTCGGTATTTATTAGGGTTGAATAAGATGCGTTTACCTTCGATTGAATCTGATGTGGTACCTGATTATCAAACACCTGAAACGTATCTTGGCAGCGCAAGAGCAGATCGTTTTATAAGTCCACTGCGGGTGATGGAAGGGATTTCGTCAGATTATACTTATCCTACAGAGTTACCCCTGCATGGCTGGGCATTGCAAGGCCGTTGGCGAATTGGTTTAGATAGAGTGACCTCAGCTAAGGCGAATGCTTCAGTTGAAATACGTTTTAATGCGAGTACGGTTTTTGTGGTGATGGGAAGTGTTGCAGGGCATCCCATTCAAGTAAAAATATTATTGGATGGAAAACCCATAAATAGTATTAGTGTGGATAAACATCAATTATATGAGGCACTTCGATTTGAAAAACCGACGACAGGTGTGTTGCAGCTTATAGCGAATGATCCGGGATTGGAAGTGTATACGTTTACGTTTGGGTAACTCAAAAACCCCCCTTTTTGCAAAGGGGGAAGTATTTTTTTAGCGCACGCTCACATCTTTCCATGTGCCATCCGATTGCATACATGCTGTGCCATAGACTTTATGTGATTTACCATTAGATATGACGGAAGTACGATAATTGCGGCAATTTGGATTACCTTTTATCGTCATCATGCCGCTGACGGGAACAACGGTGTAAGTTGCGCCTGTTTTTGGGTTGGTCCATTTCGTGGGGGTGTTGGCAGGTGCATTTTTTAAAGTGGAATAAGTGGTTGCGCTGTCAGTGCTGTCCATAGAATGTCCTATGACACCGCCAACCAAGCCGCCCACTACCGCGCCTACGCCAATTCCGACCGCGCTGCCGCCACCAATAGCAGCACCGGCCAAGCCTCCAACCACAGCGCCTGTTGCGACCCCTATGCCTGTATTTTGACCTTGGGTGTTTGAAGCACAACCGACTAAGCTAACCATGACTGAAAGTAATGCAACGTGAATGAGGGTTTTGTTCATGAGTTTTATCTCCAGGAAGTGATAAGATCATTTTACTTGAAGTGAGAGAGTTGAGATAATTAGGGAAAACACCCAGTTGTTCACGATTTGGCCTGTATCAGCCACTGAATATTATAATTAATCTAGGGTATAAAGTATGAATTACACTCGAAAAAATATAGGTCTGATTGTTCTTGGTTTAGTGGCGGGTAGTGCGACTATTGCGTTAATTGTGAATTATCTGCGACGACAGCCTCCGCCTCCACTAGTTCGTTCGAATGGTGGTTTTTATGAGACTGGTTTTTTTGGCAATCGTCGGTTCGTTACGAGTGAAACGCGCGAGGAACGTCACGATAGGAAGATGGCAGAGATTGTGAGTCTATTAGCAAATTAGGACACAATCGATAAAGTCGGCTCTTCAATAAACGATTTTACATGACTTAAAAAATTAGTGATATCTTTAGGAAATAAATGCCCAATAGAGCCTATCCTGAATGAATTCGTATGAGCGACTTTTCCAGGATAAATAACAAATCCATGATTTTTTAAATACGTATAAAATGGTTTAAATAAAAATTTTTTTAGAGTGCCAGGAATCCTCTCAGGCTCTAAAAAAGTCGTGATAATAGGTGATTGTAAGTCAGTTGAAATATAAGACTCAAAACCTAAAGCTCTCATACCATTCGAAAGTATGTGTTGATTCATGGTGTATCGACGTGATCTAGCAGCGATCCCCCCTTCTTCTTCAAGTTCAAGCAGTGCTTGATGAAAGGCCAATACCACGTGGGTCGGTGAAGTATATCTCCATTTGCCAGCATCTTTTTCCATTTCACGCCATTGCCCATAGAGATCAAGCGAAAGTGATTTTGCATTGTCTTTGCATAGTGTTGTAAGTTTTTCTTTTTTGCAAATCACAAAAGAAAATCCTGGTACACCTTGAATGCATTTATTAGCAGAACTAATCAAAAAATCGATAGATAAACCAGTCATATCGATCTCAACGCCGCCAAAGCTGCTCATGGCATCAACGATAAAATGTTTTTGATAGGCATGAGCAAGTTTAGCGATCGGTTCAAGAGCATTTATAATGCCTGTCGTCGTTTCACAATGGACCATGGCTATATGAGTGATTTCTTTAGCTTTATCTAATACATCTTTGACCTGATCATAAGTAAAAGATTGGTTTTCATCAACCTCGCAGACAACATGACAAAGTTCTAGTGTATCGACAATGTCTACCATGCGTTTTCCATAAACCCCATTCACTAGAATCAGCACGCAATCATTTTTTTTATGTATGCTCGAACCCAGGACGGATTCGACGCCAAATGTCCCGCTGCCTTGCATGAGTACTGTGGTATACATGCTCGGATCACAATCGGAAATATGTAATAAGCGTCGACGAATATCACTCACTATGTTTTTATAATCATCGTCCCATGTGCATGAATCATACCACATGGCTGATCTGACAGAAGGACTTGTGGATAAAGGGCCGGGTGTTAATAATAAATAAGGTATCTTATTGTAATCACGCAACATGGGAATTTCCTGTTTGAATAAGTTCAATAATAAGGGGCAATTCAGCTATACTGTCAATCACATAATGCGCGCCCGCATTAAGCATCTGATATTTGACTTGCTGAATTCTTTGATCAAGCTCGCGAGGCGGCATATTATCTATTTCATTTTTTGATAAACCCAACATACTGCTTCCCTTGATGACACCCATAGTAAAGCAACCTGCATATAAACCTTCTTGTATGTCAACTATAGTGTCACCTACTTTTATCACAGATCTCGTATCCATAATATCTAAAGCTGCTAAATTCTGGTGAAGCATATACGGATAAGGCCGCCCGCGTTTAACCTGATCGGCAGAAATAATAAAATCAGGTGTATAACCCTGGTCTTTGGCGCTTTCAGCTACAATGTCTATCATTTTTTTGGTGTAACCCGTTGTGCTTCCTATTTTGATATCATGATTTCGCAAATAATTTTGTACATCCAATACACCAGGAATCATTTCAGTGTGTTCATGTAACATGGAAAAAATATGCATTTCAAATTGATCATATATTTTTTGGATGTCATGATGTTCTGAATATCGCCCATATTTTTCATTGAAACTCAACTTGACTCTGTCCATATTTAAAATAGCTTTAATATGATCTATTTTAAGCATGCCCATGGGTTCTCGTATTTCGTCAAGGGTGATAGTTAGTTCTTGTTGTAAAAAAGCATGTTTCATCGCAAGAATAGGCGCCATGCATCCATAGTCAACCGTTGTGCCCGCCCAATCAAAAATAACCGCTTCAAGTTGCTTCATAACTTAGGTGTCCTTCTTTATCAGTATTAAACATGATTTTTGCAAATTGCAGGGTGAATAGATAAGCTGCAAATAATAAAACAGATAGTGAAAGAATAACAGTTTCATAACCCCAATAATCCTGGATTTTTGGTAATAATAATACGCCAACAAATGATCCTGATTTTGCAAATCCAGAGATAAAACCATGACCTGATCCGCGAATTTCAACGGGATAAGAGGTGGCAGATAATAAATACGTTGTCACATCAGGGCCTAAATTAATAGAGAAATTAAATAAAACAAATAGCAATATGATGAAAAAACTTTGATGTAAACCCACATGAAAATACATCGCTAAACTAAATAAGCTAAGACTTGCACATAAAAATCCATATTTTTGTAATTGTAGTAAATTGACTTTTTCGACAATAAAAATAGCAGCAAGTGCGCCTAACATAAAGAAAATATTAATGATGAAAGTTCCCCATTGATGATTCAAGCTCGAAACCATCGTTTTGACTTGCATAGCTTGTAATAAATAGGGAACAAAAAAATTAATACCATAATAAGCGACATCCATTAAAAACCATGCAGCAATAAGACAGATAGTGATGTTTTTGTATTGATTTGAAAAAATAATGTTAAGACCTGTCTTCGTCGATTTTTTATGAGTTTTCCAAGCTTGACTTTCGGGAAGTTGTTTGACCCAATAAAATGCAAAAAGTGCAGGAATACAATGTGCCATGGCACACAGGCGCCATAATATATAGTCATCACAAACAAGAGAAAGCAGCATAGCTATGATACATCCGACAGGTGCTGCTAAACAATTAACAAACATTAAAAATGCAGTTTTGCGTGCATGTGAATGGGGCGGCGTCATTTCGATAAGATAAGCAGCACAGAGTGGATAAAGTGTACCAGCCAAAAATCCGTTTAATAATCGTGCAAAACAAAGGGAATAAAAATCAAAGCATAAACTGCTTAATAATCCGAATACAAAAATTAATAAAAAATTCCAAATGAGTACTCGATTTCTACCCCATAAATCAGCTAAACGACCCGCCAGGATTGCACCAAGGATTGCACCTAAGGGTACTGCGGATTGCGTGATACCCGTTTGCCAACTGGACAAGGCAAGTTCGGATCTATAAAACGATTCAATAAGTGAAGAACTGTAAAAAATATATCCTGCTAAAAACAAGCCGAGGGAACAAAGTAGACTAACAGCTTTAGAGTTCGAATATTCTGAATGAATGCTCATATCATCCTTAATTAAGTTCTTTGTGTGAGAAGATTATACTTGTTATCCTTATTATAGAAAAATGATTACTCAAAAGGAATACAACTATGTGCGGCATAGCCGGGGCGTTGGATTTGACAGGTAGGAGAGAGTTTTCTCGACATAGATTATTGGCCATGACCCAGGCTATCGCGCATAGAGGGCCCGATGATGAGTATATACATATGGAGCCTGGACTTGCGATGGGGGTGAGAAGGCTGTCTATTATTGATTTAGCAAATGGCAGACAGCCCATTGCGAATCATGCAAAAGATGTGTGGGTTGCCCTTAATGGCGAGCTTTTTGACTATCCAGAAATTCGTCATGATTTAGTACAGCGTGGTCATAGTGTTCATACACAATGTGATACGGAAGCATGGCTTCACTTATATGAAGATCATGGCGAAAAAATGTTTGATTTTGCGCGTGGTCAGTTTGCCGTATCGTTGTGGGATCGAAAAAATCATATGCTTATTTTGGGGCGTGACAGAGTAGGTATTTGTCCGCTTTATTATACGGTAGTCGACGGATGGTTTTTATGGGCATCTGAGGTCAAGTCATTATTTTCTTCTGGATTAGTAGTTCCTAAACCCGACAAAAAAGGCATTGATTATCTCTTTAATTTTTTCTGCGCAGGTACAACGCGTACTTTTTTTGAAGGTATAACGCTTGTACCACCAGGACACTATTTGCGAATTAAAGACGGTCAAGTGAGAACTTGTCAATACTGGGATTTGGATTTTCCAGATGCCGGTGATGAACGTCGATTAACTGATCCTGCGCCTTTGATCGAGGAATTAGATAGCTTGTTGGATAAAGCAGTGCAAAAAAGACTTCGATGTGATGTACCTGTTGCGAGTTATCTGAGTGGTGGTGTGGATTCTTCCCTGATATTAGGTATGGGATCTCGTTTTGGTAAAAAACCCATTCCTGCTTTTACTATCAGTTTAAATAAAGTAGGTTATGATGAGCGTTCAAAATCAGAAGAAGCAGCAGCGATTTGTGGTTCTCCTTTAACTACGTTGACCTTGGATGCATCTCAGCTTGTTCGAGCATTCCCTGAGCTTGTTCTCGCTGCAGAAGGCCCCATTTTAGATACTTCATGTTCAGCATTGATGCAGCTTGCAGCGCTTGTTAACCATCAAGGTTATAAAGTGGTTCTCACCGGCGAAGGTGCCGACGAAGCTTTTGGAGGATATTTTTGTTTTAAAGCACAGAAAATAAGTGAAAGTATACGACAATGGTTGGGCCCTGTATTACCGAGATGGACTCGAAAGTTAACGCAATTTTCCATTCATCCTAAACCTAAACATAGCCTGGCAGAAGCAAGCGATGTGCTTTATGGAACCCGTCCAGCACAACAATTTTTGTATGAAACCGTAGGTTTGGCACGGGAAAGTGTTTACAGTGAATCGATGTGGGAGAGCTTAGCACAACACAATCCTTATGATGATTTGGAGATTCGAAACGAAAGAATGAAAAAATGGCATCCTTTGAATCAATCGCTTTATGTGGGTTATAAAGTGATGCTGCCTGGTTTGTTGATGCTTTCAAAAGGGGACCGTATTGCGATGCATTCATCTGTTGAAACACGATATCCTTATTTAGATGAAGATGTTATTGCTTTTTGTGCATCCATCGATCCTAAATATAAATTGCATGGTTTGACTGAGAAATGGATATTACGAAAAGTTGCCGCAAACATATTCCCTAATAAAATAGCCAATAGACGTAAGATAAGTTTTAGTACTCATTTGTCGAGTATTTTTCTAGATAAAAATAGACCTGCATGGGTGGACCAGTTGCTTTCCTATGAGTCTATTAAAAAAGCAGGTTATTTTGATCCAGTGAAAGTGGCGCGTGAAAGAATGTTACAAGTGAGTTATCCTCAAATCATGCCGCGTCAGTTTGTGCTTGATGCTGTTTTGGCTACAGTTGTTTCAACGCAATTGTGGCATCATCTTTTTTTTGGTGGTTTGTGTGAATTACCTGTTTGGACGGCTTCTTAATATTAAGGAGGAATGTCATATGTTCGGACAAAAAAATATGGAGTTGAAACCATCGGTAGAAGATAAAGTATTAACCATGCAACGAGATACAAAAGATTTATTGGAGATGCAATATTTATCTGCAATAGATTATAAGGAAAAAGAAAAAGAAGAGATATTAACAGAAATTGTTAAAGTTACGGATTTGGGTATTTCAAGCTGGACGCATGAGGCGAAACGTAACAATCTTGATAAAGCTATTCAAGCACAAAAAATAGAAAATGAAGTACTTAAATCAGCATTAGACGATAAAGAAATTAGGTCAATGATTTTAGATGTGATGTTGTTTAGTGAATATATTTTGCTCTATCGAAAACCACCCTATAATCGAGAGCAGGAACTTTATTATATTGGTCAATTTAAAGAAAAAATTCGTGTTTTATTTTCAAAAGTTAAAGATATTCAAGCTTTAATTAAAGCCATCACAGATGTTGGCGGCTTATTTCGGGTCATTACCCTTGCTTATGCAGGAATAGTCGAACAAGATAAACTTTTGCAAGAATTTAGAGCTTCCGAATTGGTGGGCCATAATGTAGCCTATCAAGTTGCAAAAAATGAAGATAAATTCGAACATTTAAAAATCACCAATGAAACAGGTCAAGTTCTGGAAGAGTACGCTATTCGTGAAATTAGAGTCATGAGAGATGGTAAGCGAAATAGAGGATTAAAAGGCATTATTTTAATTTCTAAAACCATTCAAGAGGAAGCTTTACCAACATTATATATTAGTTGGGCAGGTACCTATGGTGGTGAATCGCTTAACGCAGATCTTGAAAGAACTCCAGGAGAAGAATCATTCAGACAAGGTGAAGATCAAATCCTCAAACAAGTCATTGATGCCATTCATGAAATAGGAAAGCCCGTAAAAATCATGATATGCGGACATAGCTTAGGCGGTGCTTTATCGCAATTATTATTTCATTCCTTGCAACGTATTTTAGCGTTTCAGATAAAAGATGAAGAAGTTCAACAAAAAATAAATAAACTTGAAATAAAATTTAATCATACTTTGCAAAAGTTAAGCCCGCATCAAAGAGATTTAAGTGATATTAAAATAGATATGAATTTGATATTTGACATGCGAGTTGACGTATGGAACTCTGCAGGTGTGTTGTCACCTGTGATTGATTATTCAAATGATTTGGCAGCTATACTTGTTAAAGCGGGTATTCCGCAGCATGCGACGTTTGGATTTGTCAATGGTGATGTGCTGCAATCCATAGGCCATGGCAATATACTCAATAAAGTCCATGAAAATGGCGCAAAAATTAAAGTATTGCAAGTTGAATCAGCGACGACAAGAACATTTATGGCAGCCTTAGGTGCAAGTGCCGCTTTTCCTGCGGGTCTTGGTTTGGTAGGCAGTAATCCTCTAGGCTGGATTGCGAGTGCGTTTTGTATGGGTGCTATGTTTACTGAAATATTTAATAATACGAAAGCTGCGCATACCAAACATCATTTCAAACAAAGCGTACTACCCAAACAAGGATATTCCATATTCAAAAGCCATAAAGATGATGGTTCTCTTAATACAGACGAATGTAATAAAATTCAAGAACATCTCACCAATAAATCAACTCATATTCTTGATACAGGCATTCATATGCTTAGTCAGGCTTATATGCATGAAGAAAGATTTAAAAGTGAATTTACTAATTCTGTTTTATTCGATAAAAAAAATGGGAAACATGAAAAAACTTTGACATTTGTTATTGCACGCATCAAGGCAATGAATTCGGTTGAGGAAGCGCGTCTTATAAAATTATTAAATAATAAAGAACTTGAAGACATCGTTTGTTTACAAGATGAAAATGGCAAAAATCTTTTGCATCATGCTATTGAAAACGTTAACTATGCATTAGCTCTCGAATTATTATCTCATGAACCTGCTATCACAAATCAAATAGATCATGAAGGCAATTATCCTTTGCTTACTTTTATGCAAAAAATCAATACTTATATATATCAATCTGCGGATACTTATAATATTGGTGTTATATTACTTGCTATGACACATCTTGATTTGTCACTTAAAAATAAATTAGACCAATCGGTTGAAAAAATTTATCGGAGTTGGTATTGGTCTGGGTACAATGCCAGAACATTTATGGCCGAGCTTGCAAAGCGGGTTCCGTTGGTTGCGGTTGTAACGAACGCATTTGACGTAAAGAGTACAACATTGATTGCTGGTATAACAACAAGCTAGTAATGTAAAGTAATGACTTATAAAATTATATGACGAGGAATTTTTTATGGCTGCAAGCGGTAGCAGATCGAATAGTGGAAAAGAAGAAACGAAATCGAATACGTTAGAGCCTGCTCGAAATCTTCTCAAGTTTTCGTTAAATAGCTTGCCATTCGCCTCAAGCTTGCAAAGATTTTGGTCGATCCTACTAGAACACAAAACACCAGAAACAAGTTCCAAGCAAGTTTCTCGCGGCATGAATGTTAATTCAAATGAACTGGAAGTTGCTCCTTGTATATTTCCTACAGTTATAGAAGATATCATTTTGGATGATTATACCGCTAATGAAGGTGAGGCAAAAGGTCTCGATTTTCCCAATATGCCCGCAATACAACCTCAGGCACCTCAATTCACTCTTTTTGGCAGACCGTTTTTAGATTTGCTACGTTCTGATGTGGCTCAACTTGGAAACATGATTTTACGAGGTGAAGAAAACGATGTCGAGACAGTAGTAGCTAGAGTAAGAGCATATCCACCACTTTTAGATATTCAAGTGACTGTCATCGATCCACGCGGAACGCCTGTGACAGGAAACCTTATAAAAATTGCTGCCATGGGTGGTGATGTTGATCTTAAGGAAGGTATAGAAGATGAAAAGCAACGCGGCATCGTTGAAAGACTAAAGGCGGCAGGCGGCTTATCTGATGAAAGAGTTGCAGATGATTTAAAGTGCATCACTTCCAAAGAGGCAAAAAATGATAACAAAGTGCGCATTAAGCGTTATGTCGATATCCTAATAAAGTTTGGAGAAAGTATCAGTGAAATCCACTTCGATGAAGGAATGACCCTTAAAGCACGGCAAGCGAAATCTATAAAGGTGATCGATGGCCATGAAGTCAATTTAATTGATCAACTTGAAAAAGAGTTACAAGAAGAAATAAAGAAAGAAGTCCATTCTGGTTTAGTTTTTGATCCTAGGATTTTACAAAAAGTAGCTCAGTGGTTTGAGGAGAATGTTAATAAGCGCTTTGGAGGTTGGGAGAGTGATAAAAATGGTATATTTTGGATCAATGGCTTTGGAAAGTTGCAAAGTATACTATCGGCGCGCGACGCCCAAGTGGTACTAGCCGGCATTGATGATTTAGTAAAAGGTAATAAGACAGTGCCTGCACGTAGATTGAATAATTTTGATAACTCGTCTTACTTTTATAACAAGGATTCTAAGTTAGGGGCTGATTTTTATTTAGGAATTTACGGTGGGCGCCTTCTCGCTGTTGCCGCGCCCATCTGCTGCTGGGCACGCCATGGTTTGCGCGACCGTACTTTATCAAAACTTATGTCAAGCAAAAACAGCAGTATTGCAAATCTATGCAATATCCAGCAGACCATATTAGCCTCAAAGGTATACATTTCATGCAAGAAATCATCTTAATCTCGAGACTTGACCCATTTTTTTGATATGTTACAACTAATATATTGCATGCGGTTAAAATGTCACGTAAAATAACCACAACATTATATAGGTGATTTCGCATGCCGCAATCTGATTACATACCACGAAAGCTTTTTGAGATTTTAGCAAAGACTAAAAAAAGCATTTTGTTATTAGGCCCACGTCAAGTGGGAAAATCTACGCTAATGGCACATTTAAACCCTACCATGAGTATTAACCTGGCACGTGAATCAACTTATCTTGAGTTTGCAAGCAATACAAATGAATTAGAAGAACGGCTCGCCAAACTACAGAAAGGCACCATATTAATCGATGAAATTCAAAGACTCCCTTCATTGCTGAATACGGTGCAGGCACTTCTCGATGAGAAAAAAAATCAATTTCGCTTTTTATTGACGGGATCATCCGCGCGAAAATTGGTGCGTGGCAAAGCAAATTTACTGCCTGGACGTGTCCATGCTTTTCATTTGGGCCCTTTAACTTGCGAAGAGTTAAACTTTGAGATTGATATTAAATCTGCATTAGCATTCGGTACATTGCCAGGTATTACGACAGAACCAGACCCATCTGAAAAAATGCTGACATTGAAATCATACGCTGCAACTTATTTAAAAGAAGAAGTGCAAGCAGAAGCGTTGACCAAAAATATTGAAGGCTTTTCGCGGTTTATTTATGTAGTAGCCGCCGAAGCAACACGATATTTAGATTTGTCGAAATTGTCATCTGAAGCCATGATACCAAGACAAAGCGCTGTGCGATATTTTGAAATCCTGGAAGACACGTTGATTGTGAAACGTTGTGACGCATTTGCGAAAAGCACGCGTAGACGCTTAGTGCAACATCCGCGTTTCTTCTTTTTCGATGTTGGCGTACTCAATGGATTAATGAGCAACTTTATTGTTTCGCTCGATCGTATTGGATTATTATTTGAAAGTTTTGTGTTTAACCAATTAAATGAAATGGCATCTTCACATAATGAGACCATACGAATTTCGTCTTATCGCACCGAAAATAGTGCTGAAGTTGATTTTATTTTGGAAGAAAATAATTCTATTACTGCGATTGAAGTAAAAGCCTCAAAAACAGTTTCTCAGCAAGATTTGAGAGGTTTAAAAAGCTTTGAACAATATATTGGGAAACCATGCCGTTCCGTGGTGTTATATCTAGGCGAGCATCAAAAAAAGATCGATAATGTTGAAGTCCTTCCCTGGTTAGATTTTTTTAAAGAATGGGCTGAGAAGTTATAGTGTCGTCCTCCCCTGATGCATCCTCCAAAGTGTTAAGAATATCTTAAGCTTTGGCCTGTATAATTTTAAGCCAAAATAAACAATGATTACGAAGCCTTATTTATGAGAACTTTGATATTTTTATTATTCTTTTTTTGCAGCACAGCTCTGTATGCAGAACCTATGGTTCATGAACAATACGCTAATTATAAAATCACCGGTCATACCGCCGATGCATTACGAGCGCAAATGTCCATGTTTGGTCCTAGCGATATTGCATCTGAACATTTTGATGCAAGCACAAAGTGGTATATTCAATGGCAATACCATTATCAACCCGTTACGAATGGGTGTTATTTAACTAAAGTGGATGTGAAAGTTGATATAACTTACCATTTTCCAGAATGGTCCGATTATGCGTTAGCAGATGATGGTTTAAAACATCATTGGGATACGTATATGGAACACTTAAAGACCCACGAAAGAGGCCATGCTGAAAATGGAGTTGCAGCAGCCGTTGCGATTGAGCGTGCCTTAACAGCATTACCCGCCATGCAAAGCTGTGAAGACTTAGCAAGCACGGCAGATAATATCGCCTATAAGGTGATTGCGGAGCATAATACCAAAGATATTAACTATGAAAACGAAACAAATCATGGGGCAACACAGGGCGCTACATTTCCATGAGTTGTCATTTTACATAGGATGCCAATTACCATCTTCAGAAATACAAGCCGTACCTGATACTTCTTTTGTATGACTGCCGCGGGTCGCTGTCATTTGATAAGTTCGGCAAAATGGATTGTCTTTTAATACGACTTTTCGTATAGGGGTGACTGCATAATGCATGCCCATACGATTATTAGTCCATGAAGTGGTTTTGCCGGGCGATTTATCAAGGGCCCGTGACATTTTGATTTTATCATCCGAATCCATAGACTTTTCAAGCGAGCCGCCTATGGGTTCTTCGCTCGCAGGTGCTGTTCCAAGTTTAACGGATTGTAATGTATTTTGGTCATGAGTTTCAGCGGCAGGCGCTCCCGAAGGCGTTTGTTGTGTAGCTTCCTGGGCATTTTCTACAATAACAGGATGTTTTTGTGTAGTATTATCACTATCCATAGTTAAAGAACATGCTGTTAGTACAAGCGGTGCGGCTATCAGTAGGGCTTTCATTAACATCGTTTTCATGGTATCTCCATCTTTCACTTTTGTGAAAGCCAATGTATAACAAATACTGGGCTCTCATCAATGATTTTTCAGTCAGGATTTTATGAGTTTGAATTTTTATAATGTAATTGTTTTGATATTGGTCATATTCATCATATGGGGCCCATGGTTATGGCGCTATAAAATAAAACCTTATTTATCTCATAGAGAACTTCAAAAAAAATTAAAACTATATCCACACTGGAAAGGGCTCATAAAGACGGAGTATTTTTTGTATGATTTATACAAGGGATTGAATACTACAGGTATTTCCAAGCAAGAACGTAAAAAACTGGGTATAGATGATGATGCATTCACCTATGGAGAGATTGAATTTTTACCTTTTTATACTATTCTTGATAAAACAAAGCCACAGGTCGGTGATGTATTTTATGATTTGGGCAGTGGTGCGGGAAAAGCAGTTTTTGTAGCGGCCAGTTTTTTTAAGATTAAAAAAGCTTATGGGGTTGAATTGTTACCAGGACTATGTGATCTTGCCAATGCACAGCTTGGTAAGGCGAAAGATTTAGCGAGAGTTCATTCACAACATATCGCTGATATTGAATTTCTTCAGGAAGATTTTTTACATGCAGATATTTCGAATGGAGATATTATATTTATTAATGCAACTTGTCTAAGTTATCACTCATGGGAAAAATTACTCGCAAAATTGATGTTGTTGAAAAAAGGCAGTCGTGTGATTGTAACGACTAAAAAAATTCAACATGCGTCGTTTCAGGTGATTAGCCAGACATTTGAGGTCATGAGTTGGGGGGTAAACTCAGTAAATATTTATCAAAAAGTATAAATCAGCAAGCTTTTTGACCATAAATAATCCTATTTCTTCGGAACAGTTTATAATAGTTATATGTTTCTAAGAAAAGAGGAGGCTATCATGAAAACATCACTCCTGTTCATTTTGTTATGGATGGGATTCATAAATCTAAGTTTCGCTTATGAAATGTATGGCACCATGAATGATAATAATGATGGCACCTATCAAGTCAATGTGACGAGTACAAGTGGTCATGACTATATGGGATTTGCAGATTTACAAGGCGATGGTACCTTGTATATTAATGTGGCTATACAGGGGGCTGGCAGCGAAATTTATTTGGGTACGGCAACGCTAAATCCAAACGGTAATTATGATTTGCATTTGAGAAATAATACCACGGGTGGAAGTGCAACAGGGACACTTGAAAAATCACCATGAGAAAAAATTGTGCACATATAAATTAAATGCGCACAGTGTCGATGAAATTTTTTACTCCTGATGTTGTTCTGGTTTATACGTCTCAATCACAATAGGCTTCGCTTTTTTAACGCAGCTAATTAATACAAAAGGTAAAATCGTGTCTACCCAGAACCAGGAAACAGCATTGCCCAGGTAAATATTACTTGTTGTGATAATTTGATAAATTTCAGAAACAGAATGTCCCCACATCCAGAAGCTTGCGACCACCACAGTAGCCACACGAAATCCGTGACTGGCTCTAAATGAAAGTATCCCGAGTATACCTATGCATACATTGGCGAGAGCAACCTCAAACTGAAATGGACTTGGAGGCCAGCCCATCACAGCCGCGCTAAGCTTTGGAAAGCATAAATGCATAAAGAATACATATACGCTAGCGACACCTACCGGTAACAATAATAACCAGCGTAGTAAGACATCCTTATTGGATTGACGGCGTATTTTTTGTAATATCCAATCAAAAATGAATAAAATAATTGCGACGACAAGCATGGCGAGAGAAAAGTGGGTAAGAATGAGAGATATCCAGTTGATGCTAGCCCAATGTATTCCCATGTCGTTAAATCTCCTTTATTTTAGAATAAAATACCATCTTACTTTCTTAGTGCGAGTGAGCCAAGTGCTTTTTCAAGTATGTTTTCATTCAATTAAAAACAAAAACATGACATGATACAGAGCTGTTACGAATTGGAAACATGGAGAAAAGTTATGTATGAGTCATCTGAACCCAAAGACAGTTTACATGATTGCTTGACGGAGGTAGAAGAAAAGATTGTTGATAATGCTATAAAGGAATTAGATACGAATGATGCTAAAGCATTAGAGGTTTGCAAAACCAGGCTTGCTTTGGCAGAACAAGAAATCATTTCACTTGATACTCAATTAAAAGAAGCGTTGCATCAATTACAATTAAACGATGAAGCAAGTTGTAATATGATGAGGCATAAAAAGAAGATTGATTCACGTAATAAATTAGAAATATCTGCGCTATCTTTACCTCCTGATCGTGATCTAGATTCCCGACGAAGGCTTTCTTTGTTTTCTTCGAGTGATAGTTTGAGTTTATGCGAAAAAGACACTTCAGATCATGATAGAAGTATCTGTTTTAAGTTGGATTTTTGTAGAATGTTATAGTGATGGTTGCGCAAGTTGTACCTCTCCTTGTGTGGGAGAGGTTTCTATTTAAAATAATTCATCAGGCCGTTTAGTCAGCACCTCAAATCCCGTTTCAGTGGCAAGTATGGTATGCTCCCATTGCGCTGATAGAGAGTGGTCTTTCGTGACCACAGTCCAGTTATCTGGCAGTAGTTTAACAAAGCGTTTACCTGCATTAATCATGGGTTCAATGGTAAAAATCATACCTGGAAGTATGGCGTCCCCAGTTCCTTCCTTTCCATAATGCACGACATTAGGCGGCTCATGAAAAACTTTACCTATGCCATGACCACAGTATTCTCTTACCACAGAAAAACGGTTTTTTTCGGCATGTTGTTGAATAACAGCCCCAATATCACCAAAGTGAGCGCCTGGTTTAATCTGTTCTATCCCCATATAGAGGCATTCCTGGGTCACTTTTATGAGTCTGTCTGCCAAAATAGAGGGCTTTCCAATAACAAACATTTTGCTGGTATCGCCATGATATCCGTCTTTTAATACGGTAATATCAATATTGATAATATCGCCGTCTTTTAATACCCTAGGCCCTGGGATCCCATGACATACCTGATGATTCACAGAAGTGCATATGGATTTGGGAAATCCATGGTAATTAAGCGGGGCTGGGATAGCCTCTTGGACATTTACCATATAGTCATGGCAGATTTGATTTAAATCGTCAGTGGTTACGTTGGCTTTTACATAAGGCCCAATCATTTCAAGGACTTCTGCGGCCAGTTGGCCAGCTACCCGCATTTTTTGGATGTCTTCCTGGTTTTTTATAGTAATAGTCGTCATGTTTATCGTTAGCTTAAATATTGTTGAATGAGATCATCTATGGTATAAAGGCCATCCCTGATTAGCAATTAAAATTTGGTTAGCTAGTCATTTACTAATTCGCACATGCATCATAACTATTTGCTGGGTGCCCTTACGGGTCGGCATATGGGATGCGTGGAGGCACAACCCAAGCTTAGGAGATATGTAATGTTAAATGTAAATATGCGTGATATGTTGAAGGCTGGTGTACATTTTGGGCATCAAACCTGCCATTGGAACCCCAAAATGGGCCCTTATATTTATGGTGCTCGCAATAAAATCCATATTATTAACCTGGAATCTACGCTTCCGATGTTGAAAGATGCGTTGAACTTCATGAGCAGTATTGCGTCAAAGAAGGGTAAGGTTTTGTTCGTTGGAACCAAAACGGCTGCGCAAGAAATAATCAAACAAGAGGCTGCACGTTGTCATATGCCTTATGTGGACCATCGTTGGTTAGGCGGTATGTTGACCAATTATAAAACGATACGTCAGTCTATTCGCCGTTTAAAAGAACTGGAAGCTATGTTCGACAGAAATGCATTCGGTCGTCTTACCAAAAAAGAAATTCTTAACCTGGATCGTGATAAGCAAAAATTAGAGCGTAGTTTGGGTGGTATTAAAAACATGGGTGGTTTGCCTGATGCTGTGTTTGTGATCGATGTGGGCCATGAAAAAATTGCCATCGCTGAAGCCAATCGCTTGGGTATTCCTGTTATTGGGATTGTGGATACAAATAATAGCCCTAAAGGCATTTCTTATTTAATTCCAGGAAACGATGATTCTATTCGTTCTATTGCTTTATATGCAAAGTGTGCAGCAGATTGTATTTTGGAAGCGAGAGCATCGAATCCAGACATCAATGACGAATTGGTTGAAGTCAATGATGAGCCCATTCTAGACGATAAAATTCAGCAAGACCCAAGCGAAGATTAATACTGTTGGAGTGTTTTTGATATGCAAATTAGTGCGGCACAAGTTAAAGAATTACGTGAGCGTACCGGTTCCGGTATGATGGAATGTAAAAAAGCTCTGGAAGCGACAGGCGGTGATATGGACCTTGCTATAGATAAATTGCGTACAGAAGGTAGTGCAAAAGCAGTTAAAAAAGCAGGCAGAGTTGCAGCGGATGGTGCTGTGGCGAATCGCACAAGTTCTGACAATAAACAAGCGGTGTTAGCTGAAGTCAATTGCGAAACCGACTTTGTGGCACGCGATGAAAATTTTGTAAACTTTGTGAATGCAGTCGTAGAAACTGCACTCGCATTAAAAATCGGAGATGTCAGCAGTTTGGCTGATGCTATATTAGCGGGTCAAAATGTGAAAGTAGAAGAAGCAAGACAAGCATTAGTTGCGAAAGTGGGTGAAAATATTCATGTGCGTCGTCTTGTCTTTAAGCAAGCCGCGAATACTATCGGAACTTATCTGCATGGCAACCGTATTGGTGTTATCGTCGAGTTGGATGTTCCGAATCCTGAATTAGCTAAAGACATTGCTATGCATATTGCGGCTAGTAAGCCTCTCGTGATTTCTCCTGAAGAAGTCCCTGCTGATGTTGTCGCTAAAGAAAAAGAAATTTTTATGGCACAAGCTGCTAACAGCGGTAAACCTCAAGATATTATTGAAAAAATGGTAGGCGGTCGTATTAAGAAATATCTAGATGAAGTAAGCCTTTTAGGCCAACCCTTCGTGAAAGATCCTAATATGACTATATTAAGCTTACTTAATAAGCATCGCGCAAAAGTTGTAAGCTTTACACGTTTTGAAGTGGGTGAAGGTATAGAAAAAGAAAAGGAAGATTTTGTAGAAGCTGTGATGGCACAAGTGCAAAATAGTTAACGTGAATTCTTAGATAAGCACAATGTTTTTTTGTGCTTATCTTAGAAGATCGTTATCCCGGAAAACGCTTTTTGTTTGTCCGGGATCTATTCAACTCAAACTTGAGGTTAGATATGGACACTGAAAGTACGCAACAACCTATTTACAAGCGTATATTACTGAAGTTGAGCGGCGAAGCACTACAAGGTGACCACTTATTTGGTATTGATCCTGGAAAGTTATCCAGGATCAGTCATGAGGTTTCCAAGGTTACTAAACTAGGTGTGCAAGTGGGGTTAGTGATTGGCGGCGGTAATATTATTCGTGGCTCTTATACAGCAGGTATAGATCGTATTACAGCAGACCAAATGGGAATGCTCGCAACCGTCGTGAATGGTTTGGCTTTACGTGATGCTTTTGATAAAAAATCTATTCCTGTTAAAGTCATGTCATCTTTTCCTGTTCCAGGAATGGTTGATTTTTACGATCATCGACTTGCGAAAGAACTTCTTTTAGAAGGCACTGTCGTGATTTTTGTCGGTGGTACAGGTAACCCCCTCGTTACAACCGATACTGCAGCTGCATTACGTGGTATTGAAATGAGTGCAGATATTCTTATCAAAGCAACAAAAGTAGATGGTGTCTTTGCTGCTGACCCCATAAAAAATCCTAAAGCAGAACGTTATACTCAATTGACTTACGCTCAAGTTTTAGAACAGCGTTTAGGTGTGATGGATTTGAATGCAATATTACTATGCCAAGATCATGGAATGCCTTTGCGAGTATTTAATATGAGTCGTCAAGATGCGTTAGTACGTATCGTGCAAGGTGAAGATGTGGGTACTTTAATTCAAGCAGGAGTTGACAATGCATAAAATTATTCAAGACGCCGATGTTCGCATGCAAAAAGGCATAGAAGCTTTCAAGCAAGCCATGTCAAAAGTGCGTACGGGCCGTGCCAATCCGAGTTTATTAGAACACATTCGTGTGGATTATTACGGTAATTTAGTTCCGTTGAGTCAAGTATCGAATATCACCGTAGCTGATGCGCGCACTTTAGCTATTTCTCCATGGGAAAAAAAAATGACGCCTGTCATAGAAAAAGCCATTATGACATCTGATTTGGGCTTAAACCCGGTGACATCGGGAGATCTCATTCGTGTTCCATTGCCCGTTATTACAGAAGACCGTCGTAAAGATTTAACTAAAGTTGTTCGCAATGAAGCAGAAACAGCGCGTGTAAGTATTCGTAATGTACGTAGGGATGCAAATGCAGCAATTAAAGAGTTGCTTAAAAATAAAGACATTGCTGAGGATGAAGAGCGTCGTTTAACGGATGCTACACAAAAATTAACAGATAAGTTTACGGCAGAAATTGAAGTCATGTTAGCCGCAAAAGAAAAAGATTTAATGGCGATTTAATGAATTTATCTAATTTTCCTCGACATATTGCCATCATTATGGATGGTAATGGTCGGTGGGCTAAACAACGTCACTTGCCTCGGATAGCTGGCCATAAAGCAGGTCTTGAAGCTGCACATAAGATTGTTGAACATTGTATTAAACAGGGATTAGAAGTTCTTACCTTGTTTGTATTTAGTAGTGAAAATTGGCGAAGACCGGAAGATGAAGTCAGTTATCTTATGCATCTTTTTGTAACGATGCTACAGCGTGATGCTAACAAATTACATGAACAAAATGTTCAGTTACGTATTATTGGGGATCGCAGCCGCTTTAGTAAAAGTTTACAAAAACATATTGCCAAGGTTGAGAAATTAACAGAGTCTAACACTGGGCTAAAATTATTACTTGCAGCAAATTACGGTGGTCAGTGGGATATCATGGAGGCTGTGCATAAAATAGCTTTAAATCTCCAGCGTGGTGAAATCAGTATAAATGATTTAACGCCAGATACGATCAAACAACATTTATCGTTTGCGGATTTACCTGATCCTGATCTTTTTATTCGTACGAGTGGTGAAATGCGCATTAGTAATTTTATGCTATGGCAGTTAGCTTATGCCGAATTATATTTCACGGATGTTTATTGGCCTGATTTTGATGCAGCAGAGTTAGATAAGGCGCTTTCGTTTTTTGCGAATCGTGAGCGCCGTTTTGGTTATATTAGCGAACAACTCAAGGAAGCATGATGCTAAAACAACGTATTTTTACCGCATTAATTCTTATTCCATTATTTATCACGCTTGTTTTATCCTTATCACAAGAATATTTTGCTGTGTTAACGGGAGCGATTGTTTTTTGGTGTGCATGGGAGTGGTCGGGTCTTTTAGGAGTAAAGTCATTTTCTAAAAAAATAATCTATCCATGGATTATTATTGCTTTGCTTTTGACGATAGTTTATTTATTATCCAGGCATATTATTTCGGTAAGACCATTATTATATGCGGGATTTATTTGGTGGTTGATCGCTGGTGTATTAGTGGTGCTATATCCACGATATAGTGAGATATGGGGAAAAGGAGTGTGCTTACGAGGCATCATGGGATGTATGGTGTTAATCCCTTGCTGGGTAGCATTAAATTTTATTCGTGCGACTCCATCAGGCGCTTATATGATCTTGTTTTTATTTGTATTAATTTGGGGCGCGGATTCGGGAGCCTATTTTGCCGGTAAGTTATGGGGAAAAAATAAGCTCATGCCGGAAGTGAGTCCAGGAAAAACATGGCAGGGGTTGTGGGGTGCATTATTGACTTCGATGTTGATTGTTGTCATAGCAATGATAGTGCTTAAATTCCAAAGCAGTCTGTTGATTGCCTGGTTATTGTTAGCATGCATTATTGTACTGTTTTCTGTTCTTGGGGATTTATTTGAAAGTATGTTGAAACGTAAAGCTGGAATCAAGGATTCAGGAACATTATTACCCGGACATGGCGGAATGTTGGATAGAATTGATAGTTTAACTGCAGCAGCACCGATCTTTGCTTTAGCGATTTTGTTGATTGGGTAGGTTTAATACTAGATTTCATGTGTGAAAATCAGGATAATGTCCGCTCAATTTTATGGTTGTGATAACAATATGAAAAAAATAATACTGTTCTTTATCTTAGCTTTTCTTTTTATGGATGGTGCGATAGCATCGTCAGCTTTTGTTATAAAGAAAATTGAAATTCAAGGATCGCAAGGTGTATCGGATGCAACAGTATATAGTTATCTACCTATTAAAGTGGGCGATACTTTAACTTCTGCAAAAACTCCTGAAGTCATACGATCGCTTTATGCAACCGGATTTTTTGAGCATATTTCTCTCTCACGAGCAGGTAACACGCTTGTTATTCATGTTGTTGATAGACCTATCATTGGGCAATTAAAAATTTCAGGTAATTCTGTTATTCCAACCGATAAGCTTCAGGAAGTTTTGCACAGTGTAGGCGTCGTTGAGGGCAGGGTTTACGATAGAGCAGTGTTAGATAAAATTAAACTCAGCTTGCTAAATCAATATTATCAGTTGGGACGTTATAATGCGCGTGTTGATATCAGGGTTGCGCCTATGGAGCGCAATCGTGTTCAAGTACAAATTATTATGTCCGAGGGTTTAATCGCAAAAGTAAGAGCTATCAATTTAATTGGTGTGCATGCTTTCAAAGCTCGTGATTTAAATAAACAGTTAACGATTTCCAAACCGGGTTTATTTACCTTTTTCACGCAAAAAGATCAATACTCACAAGAAAAATTGGATGCAAGTTTAGAAAATATACGTAATTATTATTTAGATCGCGGCTATGTAAAATTTAATGTGAGATCGTCTCAAGCGGAAATCACGCCAGATAGAAAGTCTATTTTTGTGACTATTGTGATTGATGAAGGTGAACAATATACTGTCGAAGATGTCGATGTGAGAGGTCAGTTAATACTTTCCAGGGAAGACATCATGAAGCGTGTATTAGTTAAAAAAGGCGATATTTTTTCTCGCCGCTATGTTCTCGCAACACAAAAGCGTATCACGGATGCCTTGGGTGAAAAAGGTTATGCGTTTGCAGAAGTCAATGTCATTCCAAGAGCGAATGAAGAAAAAAAGCAAGTTTTCATTACTTTTGAAGTGCGTCCTGGGAAACGAGTTTATGTGAGAGAAGTCACATTTACAGATAATACAAAAACCAATGATGTCGTGCTGCGTCGCGAAATTGAACAAATGGAAGGTTCTGTTATTTCAACCCCACACTTGAATCAATCGAAAATGCGGCTTCAAAGATTGCCATACATCAAAGAAGTCGATATGACGATTAATCCTGTTAAAGGCAAAGATGATCAAGCCGATGTTAATTACAAGGTCAAAGAAGATAGTGCGGCGCAAGCTAATTTTAGTGTGGGTTATTCTCAGTTGGATCATCTACTTTTCAGTGCGGGACTTAATCAAAAGAATTTTTTAGGAACAGGAAATACCTTAGGGTTTAATCTATCGACCAGTCGATATCAGACCTATTATGGCATAAATTTTATGAACCCTTATTTTACCGCGGATGGGGTGAGTCGTAATCTTAGTTTGTCATATACACAATTTGATCCTAAATATGCGAATAGTGCACGTGGTTATAATACGAATCAAGTTGCGTTTTCAGATGTTTATGGCATACCTATAGGGCAAGAGCAAGGTGTATTTAATCGTATCCAATTGGGATATGGTTTCGAAAATATAGGTCTTAATGTGAATCATGGTTCTGCTTCGAACCAGGTTAATATCTTCACTGAAGAACATGGTACACATTATCAGGAACTCGATATTATTACGGGGTTTTCTCGAGATAGTCGTGATCGATATATTTTCCCCACAAGAGGTATGGTTCACACCATAGGTGCTAATATTTATTTAGGCTCTCTTAATTATTATATTTTAGATTACAATACGAAATGGTATCATCCGCTTGGCGATAAGTTTATTGCTACTGCAAGATTTGAAACGGGTTATGGAAATGCACTTTCAGGTAATCCCACTGATTATCCTTTCTTTAAAAACTTTTATGCGGGCGGTATTACGTCTGTGAGAGGTTATCAAGGTAATCGATTAGGGCCGCGTGACTCTAATAACAATTCAACCGGCGGTAATTTTTTAGTGGATGGAAGTTTTGGGATTATTTTTCCTAATTACATTTCAGATAATTTACGTACTACATTATTTGTCGATGCGGGTAACGTTTATGATACTTTCAATAACGAGAGGCATTATGCGGGTACCGGATCAGGGCCTATACGTTTTTCTGCAGGTATCGAAGCAGATTGGCTAACACCTATGGGATTGATAGATCTTGCCTTTGCGCAACCTCTCAATGCAGATGGTGCTCCAGGAGAGTTTCCTCAGTTTTCGATAGGTGCTAATTTTGGATAAATATGACATACTATTTCGCTTGAAGACTAGCCTCAATCGCGATTTAATAGACGAGTTTTTGGGAGTTAATTAATTAATTAAATTTGGAGAGTGTTGTTATGAGAAAAGCTTTAGCCGTTGTAAGTTCTTTATTATTGATGAGTGCTACACAAGTTTATGCTGCTGATGCTGTGACCAATCCTACATTGGCTGTTGTAAATGTTCAGCAATTGTTTCAATCATCACCAAAAATTGCTGATTTGAACAAGCAGTTACAATCAAAATTCAAGCCGCGTCAAGAAAAACTGATGTCAGGACAAAAATCCTTACAAGACGAAATGGACAAGTATAAAAAAGAAGCTCCAACCATGAGTCAAAAAGATAAGGATGCTTTGCAAAAGAAAATTACCAACGATCAATCAGTTTTGTCTAAAGATGCAGCTGCATTCCAGCAAGACTTAAATAAAGAGCAAGGCAAAGTCATGAAGGGTGTGCTAGCGCAATTGAATACAGTGATTGCTTCTATTGCTAAGAAAAACAATTACTCACTCGTTCTTGATTCTCAAGCTGTTATCTATGCTGCTGATAGCGCTGATATTACTAAGCAAGTTTCTAAAGAATTTGATACCAAGTAATTTTGATTAAGAAGCACACAAAAGGCCGGGAAAATCGCTATGATTTCTTGGCTTTTTTGTATTTAAGAATGTAGAGTTTTGAACCATGAAAAAATCTCAATATACCTTAGCAGAATTAGCTAACGGCTTAGATCTCACTATCCAGGGTGATCCACAATGTATCATCCGCGGTGTTTGCACTATACAGCAGGGACATGAGGGATGTATCGCTTTCTTGGTCAATCCATTGTATAAAAAATACCTCCCAACCACGACTGCTTCAGCCGTGATATTATTACAAGAAGATGCTGATAACTGCCCAGTTAATGCGCTAATCGCTAGAGATCCGTACTATATCTATGCTAAGATAGCCGCTTATTTTGACGATAGGCCGGCTTCAGTATCGGGTATACATCCTACGGCTGTGATTGGACAGCACTGTGAAATAGATCCTAGTGTCAGTATTGGTGCTTATTGTGTTATTGGCGACCACGTTAAGCTAGGCGCTAATGTCGTGATGAATGCAGGCTGCGTGGTGGGTGACTACACTGAGCTCGGTGAATCATCGTATTTATACGCAAATGTGACGCTTTACCATAAGGTCAAGATTGGCAAGCGTGTGCTTATCGCAAGTGGAACAGTGATTGGCAGTGATGGTTTTGGTATTGCTAAAAATAAAGGTATTTGGCACAAAGTTCCACAATTAGGCAGGGTCATGATTGGAGATGACGTAGAAATTGGTGCTAATTGTGCTATTGATCGTGGAGCTATAGGCGATACCGTGATTGAAAACGGCGTCAAACTTGATAATTTAATACAAATTGGCCATAATGTGCGCATTGGCGAAAATACGGCCATTGCAGCATTTGTCGGTGTTTCCGGAAGTACGGAAATCGGCAAAAATGGTTTAGTGGGTGGTCAGGCAGGGTTTTCAGGGCATCTTACGATTGCTGAAAATGTGGTGATCACGGGCGGCACAGCAGTCACTCGCTCTATACGCGAGCCTGGCATTTACTCTTCAGGTGTAGGTGGGGTGGTAAGCAATAGTGAATGGCGGAAAAACAGCGCACGCATTAATCGCTTAGATAAGTTGATAGATAGAGTCAAAGCCTTAGAAACAAGGCTATCAGAATTAACAGAGAGTAAAGAAAAATGAAATTTATAATGGATATCCATGAGGTCATGAAATACCTACCCCATCGTCCACCTTTTCTTTTGGTGGATGGTGTTCTCGAAATGAAAGAAGGTGAATCTTTGGTTGCCGTGAAGAATGTCACCATGAACGAACCCTTTTTTGTGGGACATTTTCCTAATCATCCTGTGATGCCTGGTGTCTTGATTGTTGAAGCCTTGGCGCAAGCGGCGGGTATCTTAGCTTATAAATCGACAAATACTTTACCGAGCGATGGCGTATTATATTTATTTGCAGGCATAGATAATGTACGTTTTCGTCGCGTTGTTTTACCAGGCGATCAATTGCGTTTAGAAGTGAAGTTTTTATGGCAAAAGCGTGAAATTTGGAAGCTTGAATCTAAAGCGTATGTCGATGGTGAGTTGGCTTGCTCGGCAGATTTATTAAGTGCACGAACAAGAAGAGGTTAAGACTATGATTCATCAAACAGCTATTATTGATCCTCATGCACGTATCGCTGAAAACGTACAGATTGGACCTTGGAGTATCATAGGCCCTGACGTTGAGATTGGTGAAGGCACGTGGATTGGCCCGCATGTGGTGATACGAGGCCCCACCAAAATAGGAAAAAATAATAAAATTTATCAATTTGCATCCGTAGGTGAGGATTCACAAGATAAAAAATTTCGTGGTGAGTTAGCATGGCTGGAAATAGGTGATCATAACGTCATTCGAGAATTTTGTACGATTAATCGTGGTAGTGGAGCAGACTTAAAAACTATCATTGGCAACGATAATTTATTCATGGCATATGTGCATATTGCGCATGATTGTATTATTGGAAATCATACCATTTTTGCCAATAATGCAACGCTTGCAGGTCATGTGACTGTTGAAGATTATGCGATATTAAGTGGATTTTCAGGTTCCTTTCAATTTTGCCGCATTGGCGCGCATGCGTTTTTATCCATGGGTGCTCAGGTAGAAAAAGATGTTCCTCCTTTTGTGAAAGTCGCTGGATTCTACGCTAAACCTTTCGGTCTAAATACGGTGGGTATGAAACGCCGTGGGTTTGCATCAGAAACCATGTTGTATTTGCGGCGTGCTTATAAAGTTATTTATCGAAAAGGTTTAACCATAAAGGATGCGCTTGAACAATTACGTCAAATGGTTGTTGAGTGTCCTGAAGTGCAGCTTTATATCGATTTTATCCAAAACTCAGAACGCGGATTGGTGCGCTAAGTGAAATTAGGGATACTGGCGGGAGAAGCCTCAGGTGATTTACTAGGCCAGGGCTTAATCACTGCGCTGCAACCCTCCTATCCAGAGCTTAATGTGACAGGGGTAGGCGGCTCTGCCATGATAAAAGCGGGTTGTCATAGTCTTTATGACATGGAACGTCTTTCTGTCATGGGTTTTTATGAACCTCTGATGCGTATTGGTGAATTGATTCGCATGCGCAGTGGTTTAATTAAGCATTTTATGGCGAATAAACCCGATGTATTTGTAGGCATTGATTCGCCAGATTTTAATTTAGGCTTGGAAATTAAATTACGAAAAGCAGGCATTCCTGTCATTCATTATGTAAGTCCATCCGTATGGGCATGGCGGCAATACCGTATTCATAAAATAGCTAAAGCCGCAGACCTGGTTCTTACTCTGTTTCCATTTGAAGTTGATTTTTACCAAAAATACGATGTCGCTGCGCGCTTCGTTGGTCATCCATTAGCAGATTTAATCCCGCTGGACATTGATAAGCTTGCAGCACGTAAGCGTTTACAGCTTGATCCTCAAGTGACTTATGTTGCATTACTGCCTGGAAGCAGGCGTCATGAATTAAAAAATATGGGCGAGCTATTTGCAGCTTCAGCAAAAAAATGTTTACAACAAAATCCTGCTATTCAATTTATCACATCTGCGGTGAATGCGGCACGTGATGCGGAATTTAAAACGTTATGTGAAGGTTTGCCGATGCATTTTTTTGCGGGTAAATCACATGATGTCATGGCTGCATCGGATGTCGTATTAGTGACCTCAGGTACCGCAACGCTTGAGACCATGTTATTTAAACGTCCTATGGTGATCGTGTATCGTATTGGGAATATCACATTTCAGATAGCAAAACGTCTCATTACATTACCGTTTATTGGGTTACCTAATTTATTGGCTAAGCAATCCTTGGTTCCTGAGTTTATTCAAGATGCAGCTACACCCGATGCGATTGCTCATGCCTTATTAGATTATCTGGATCATCCTGAAAAAGCCCTGGCATTAGAAAAAGCCTTTTTAGATATCCATCAACAATTGCGCTGTCATGCTAATGAACAAGCTGCAAAAGCCGTTAGATATATTATTAATAAAAACATATAGATAGTTCCTACTTCCATCCTATTTCTGAGAATGACGTATAATATAAATAATAAAAATATATATACGAGGGGATGGATATGCGAGTCCGACGACATTTGACCCCAGCTCAGATAGAGCTCATTAAAAACTATAAATCCCCAAAACCCCCAGCAGCTGCAAGGTTCTCTAAACGCCAGCTTAAAAAAATGGGCCTTCCTTATGAAGGTGGAGGCTTGGTAAGAATAAATGGAAAAATATATACGTTTGTGAGTCGTGATTTCAATCCTTATAAAAGTCACATACTTGGAGAGGGTGCTTTTGGGAAAGCGAAGCTGCTGGTAAACATTGAAGATCCTGAAGATCTAAAAGTATTAAAGGTACTTGGTGCAAGCACAAAACCACCTGTTAGTGAGCGCGAACGCCGTTCATTTGAAGAGGAATTAAAGATGGCAGAGGCATTAGGACGTGGGTTTCGCTCAATGATGACTAAAGCAGGTAAGAACGGGCACACATCATACTGTGGAGTTATAGATCTTGCGCCAGGTCAAGAATTGGCTAAATATTATTTCAAGGAGAATTGTAGAGACACAATAGATATAGACACAAAGTCATTTTTAACCATATTACTTAAATGTTGTGAAGAAGTGCAAAAGATTCACGATAAAGGATACGTACATTGCGATATTAAGTTTGAAAACTTCGTATATGACTCTAAAAAAGGCGACGTTAAAGTCATAGATTTTGGGCTTGTAAGAGAGCCAGGTATCCATAATGTGAAATGCGGCACTCCAGGATATATGGCTCCAGAAGTTTTAGGTGAAGATAGTAGTAAATACGATTATAAAAATGATGTATTTGCATTAGGACACATGTTAGAAGAATATTTCAGATACACATTTCTCAAAAAAAATTGTACATCAGAAATTTATGAAAAATTTTCAAAACACGAAAAAGGGAAATTTTTGGAATCTTTAGACGAAAAGAACTTTCCTTTAGCGAATATAAACCAAAGTGCACGAGATGAAGGAAAACAATTGTTGGATTTAATCAAGAAAATTACTGAAAAAGATCCAGCGGCAAGATGTGATTTGAAAGAAGCTATATCTCAGATTACAAGTTTAAAAGAACATTACCAATATGATGAGAAGAAAATTGCGGTAGAACGCGAAACATTACAACCGTATGAAAATGTAGCTAGAAATTTCACACGAGCTCTTTCTCTTTCTTTGTCAGTGTCTCAGGTTGATAAGCGTTATAAAGTTCAACCTCCAGTGAATATTGTTGATGTAGAAAATTCAGACTCTATTTGTATGATTTTCTTAAAAAGAGAGGAGAGGGAGAAAATAAATCATGCATTGGAACTGGGTGGTATCCAGACGAAATCGGTGGACAGCAGGAATGAAATCTCTTTTTCAAAAGATGATATGGAAAGACTTAAACGTATGAGTCCCGACAAAATAAGTATGTTAATGCGTCTTAGTGAAAAATACGACAGTATTTTATTTAATAGATACGATGATAATAAGCAAAAAATCAATGATGATAAAAAAGCGGCGCTCAAAGCAGCCGCAGAACATCTAACCGGACATAAAACGAAAGAGGATTTAAAAAACGTTAAGGAATATCAGAAATGGCAGCCCAAATTATTCTTTTCTTTTAGCGAGACACGCGACTTATTGAAGGCTGTGAATCAAGTGACTAGCGACAAAGCAAAACCACTTGATGAGCGTTTAGCAAGAACTCCACGCAAGAAATAATGAAAAGTTCTTTTTAATGATATCCTATTCTATGTAACTCATTGTATTGATATTTTTATTTTCTTTTTTAATCTCATAAAGTGCTAAAATATATATATTAGGATAGAAAAATACTAGGAGACCGCTGTGTTGTTAGTGACCATGCTTATTTCTATCATGTTTTTTATAGCGGTCATCTTGTTGATCGAGCGGTCTTATAAAGTCTATGCTTTAAAAAAAATCGTTGCGGCTCGTGAGGCGGAGCTGCTAAGCTATAAAAAAAATAAGGAAGTTTTTGCAATAGCTATGTCAAAAGTACAACATACCGCTCAAAATTTATTGATTGATCCACTTACCCACCTGTTAAGTAAAGCAGCTTTTGATAATCAATATACGCATTTACTTAATCAATCTAAACGACTCAACAGTTTATTCGCAGTATTGCTTTTGGATATCAATCAATTCGCACAGATTAATGAAAAATATTCCCGTGAAATAGGGGATGCATTGTTGATTGAAGTGGGTGAGAGATTAAAGAAAACGATACGTGATGTGGATATTTTATCAAGACATGAGGGTGATGTATTTATTTTATTATTACCGAATATGATTAAACCAGAAGTGATTGTTCATGCGGTGGATCGCATTGTTCATGTGATTAATGAACCGTTTGCAGTCAATGGTGTTGCATTGGAATTAACGGTAAGTATAGGCATTGCAATTTATCCTTTCGATGGTGAAGATAAGCAAACTTTAATTAATCATGCGGAAGATGCCTTAAAAAGGTCTAAATCTGCCGGTAAAAATATATTCCAATTCTATCAGGAAGAAACACAAGTGTTAGGTGAAAGAGAGTTGAATCTAAAGGCTGCTATAAAAAATACCGATTTTTTACGAGATATGGTGCTTGAGTTCAAACCTTATTATAATACCTTAACCAATGAAATTGATTGCATAGAAATATTAGCATTACTCAATCATCCTGAATTGGGAAAAATTTCATTCAATGAATTAGCGCGAATTTCTCAATATTCATCTAAAATGTTTGAGCTATACGAATGGATGATGAAAAATGCAGTTGAACAATGTATGAAAGCACATAAGGCATCACTAAAAAACTCTCATTTGATATTTAAATTTGATTTAAAACAATTTGAGGCACCTCATTTTGCAGAAAAAATTATTGAAATTATCAATAAGAGTACAGAGAATAAAGATCAAATTATTATAGAATTAATGCATACTGAAAATAGTGGAAACTTCGAAACATATAGAGAATCCATTTGCAAATTTAATGAAGCACGGATTCCTTTAGCCATTTGTATATTGGTTTTAGGACATTTTGCCATTAACAAAATTAATAATGTTCATTTTACTTATTTAAAAATTGATGAAAAATTAGTGCAAGATTTAGTAAAACGTGAAGAAAGCAGAGTTATTTTAGAACGTATCCTATTTTTGGTTGATAATCTGAAGCTGAAAACTCTCACCACAGGTGTGCATCTCGAAGAACAAAAAAGAATTTTAGAATCGATGAATTGTTCGTTGATGCAAGGTAAGGTTTTTAAAGAGTTATTGTTAGATTAAAACCCCATCTGCTGCACAAAAATATCTCTAATCCAATAAAATACGCTAGCTGCATAGGTATAAGATTGGGTAGTCAATTCAACTTTTCCACGCTCTACGTATGAAATTTTTATGGGTTTTTGAGGGAGAAGTTTGATGCGATATACGGATTTAACCGGAACAAGTTTTTCATTTTCGGTCACAAATGTTGGAATACTGCCGCCGAAATCCGTAGCATTATAACATGGCGTGTTGACCACATAACTTTGGTTTTTGTTTTTTTTGATGACTTTAGAATATTCGCAATTTAATTCTTGTGTATTTAATACATCAATTTCGACAACACGGACCGGAATTTTATGTTGACTTAAATGCTCCGGATAAAAGTAACCGGATAAACCTTGTTTAATGAGAGATAAATCATCTTCGTTAACATAGGCTTCTATAACAGTGTTTGAAGTATCAACGACATCTGCTATCCATTCATCTTTTGCGACAAAAGTGCCAGGCTTTAAATCGGGTGCTGTCTCATATAAAATTCCATTGAATGGAGATCGTAGTGTCAATCTTTCATATAAAGAATAGAGTTTATTATATTCTGCTTGTGATTTATTAATGTCAGATAAGATGTTGTTTTTTTCATTAGTCGTTTCCAGATTTATTTTTGCATTTCGTAATTCCGCTAACTTTAATTTGTATTTAAGTATCACTATATTAAGAGCATTCTCAAGATCAACGGATTTGAGTTGGGTAATAATTTCATCTTTTTTAAGTGGAGTTCCAACTTTAGGTAAAGCCTGAACGATCATGCCATCTTCTTGTGCGATCACGAACTCATGGACATAGCTAAGTGTTCCAGGTAGCATGATCGTTGTACGTATCGGTAAGAAGAATAATAGTATTACAATACATGTGCAGGCCACAGTAAATTTAGTTCTTCTATTCCAGCTGAATCTATCTTTTAATAGATACCAGGTTCTGAATTCAATGATGAATGGGCCCAAAATAAAATAATAAACTTCAATAATAAATAATATAATACCGACCATTTTAATGAAAAAATGATAAACCAGTACGGCGATGCCTAAATATAGGACCAATCGATAAATCCATGTGCATAGAGAGTATAGAACTAAAAATCGATGTAGATTATTAGCGTAAACTTCAGGCGGTGGATCAGGCAAATCAAAGAGCCACCGTCTGATTTGCCAACGTGTTAAGGCAAATGCACGCGGTTGTAAATTTGGCATACGTAAATAGTCGGATAATACATAATATCCATCAAATCGCATGAACGGGCTGACGTTAATTAATAAACTTCCAATCCAGTTAACGGAAATTGTCATATAGCAGACAGTTTTGATAGTTAGACTGTCGGTGTTACACCAGATAAGTGCAGCAATAATGGTGACATACGTTTCAATCCAGATTCCGGCAAGTGCTATGCGCATGCGCTGCTTGCTTTTTAAGACCCAGCTTAACGTAGTATCAGTATACAATACAGGCCAAAAAACCAGAAAAGCCACACCTAAAGATTGGACAGGGATATCATAACGCCTGCACATATAGGCATGTCCCATTTCGTGAAAAAACTTAGCTATCGTAAAAGCGATAAAATAATAAATTAAACCATTAAGTGTAAAAATACTGGAAAAAGTATGCGTGAATATTTGCCATTGTGTGCTAACTTCATAAATAGCGATAAAGCCCAAGACTAACATGATGTAGAAAACATAACGATTAAATATGAAATTAGAGATGTATTGTGTGCGTGTTAAAAATTGATCCGGATGCCAAAGTGGTATGCGAAAAAATAGATAATGATGTATTAGCCAGGTTATCCAGTTGTCTTTTGCAAATAAATGTTGTTCTTTTCCCAGTTTATGGATTTCATAGCCGCTAAGCTGTATCAGGTAATTTCTTCTCAGAAAGGTATAGAAACTTTCAATATCAGATACATCAATATTTAAAGTCGTTTTATTGTTGATCGTTTCAATAACGTCATGCGGATTACCAAGATGCCAATGTTCGAAAATTTGATATTCAGTCCAACCGATAATAAAAAATTTGTTTCGGCCTGCGTCATGTATCATCCAATGAGGTTTTCCATGAACATCGTATTCTCCAAAGCTGCATGTCACACCCTTTCGTAGAGGCGGCAGTTTTATAAATTTTAATTTATCATCATCTTCTGGCATGTCTTAAATTCCTAAACTTCGTCTCATGGATTGTAAGGGTCTTCGAATGAGGTAGTAAAAAAACGGTACTCGTTGACCATATAATTTTACAGTACCTTGAGCACCAATTTGAGGTAAATTGTCAGTTTCCATGATGTCTGCTTGCATTTCATAAGCAAGTACTTTATCGGGCATGATTTTAGCGTTATAACCTAAAGTTGTAAGTTTTATGGGAATAGGAGTAAATTGACCTTGCATGAAAAATTCACCTTTACTGCCTATTTCTAACCGTATGCGTTCGGAAATGGGTAATTCTATTTTTAATTTTAATTTAGTGGGGTCTGCAACCAATAAAATGCGCTCTCCCGTTTGCACGGGTTGACCTACCCAGTCTTCAGTGCTATCAAAAATCACGATGCCATTGATAGGACTTCTAATACGAGTTTTTTCAAGCAGTTTCTTCGTATAATCAAGCTTTGCT
>Ga0207028_1012_pt1 | contig 67242 bp, 55 predicted proteins | sample Alteio_BWMinCont_41_FD_153287 | JGI IMG/M metagenome (GOLD analysis project Ga0207028, IMG submission 153287) | Enriched cells from forest soil in Barre Woods Harvard Forest LTER site, Petersham, Massachusetts, United States -... | ecosystem: Environmental > Terrestrial > Soil > Temperate forest >... | reverse complement strand
GCATTAAATTAATTTCCTTGCCATTATCGATGCCATAACAAATATTTCCATATTCATTAATTAATCCATCGGTCGACCAGGTGAGCGTATATTGCAAGGCATTGCTAATATTGATAGGAAGCGCGCCTACACGCATTTTTACGGTATCCAAATTTGAAAAGCGCGTCATTAACTCATTGGCCGCAACGCTAATAAATCCAGGCGCTAAACCGCATTGCGGAACAAATGCAGAAGTCACATACTGAGATAATTCAGTGACAGTATCCGCGGTTTTTGTATCTTCTGTTAAATCAAAATAGTTAAGATTAAATTCTTTTGCGATATTGGCAACTGCGATATTACAGTAATAAGGCAAGCTGGAGATGATAGATTGCATGGGATTTTTACGTAAAAATTCTGCCATGGCCTTGGTGTCTTGCGCATCTAATTTTACAAGGTTCAGATGTGCAGTGTTGGATTTGATGCGTTGTATATGGGGCGCATCGATATGGATATCCGCAAGATGAACTTCATAATCATTTGAATTAGCGAGTAGAACAGAGATAAGCGAGCCAATCTTGCCCGCACCTACGACTAGTACGTTATGCATGCTTTATCCTTAATGCTTTAGTTTGAAAAAGCTGCATATTACGCCACAAGATAACTTTATGCAATTAAGTAAGTGCCAGCACCGGTTGCAATCAATACGGATTGATCATTAAGTAACTCCATGCGTGTTACACTGATTTTGCTGCCGCTGCGTAACACAAAAGCTTTTGCAGTAAAATGTTCACCTTTGCCGGGACGGAGAAAATCAATATGAAGATTAATAGTGCTGGATTTACCAAGCATGGAAGCTAATTGCTCCAGGTTGTGATCAGGATGTTTTATGGCAATGGCTGCCATCACTGCGGCGCCTCCAGCCATGTCTAATACACTTGAAATGACACCGCCATGTAAAATGCCGTGCAAATAATTTCCAATCAGCGCATCGCTGTTTGAGAAATACATGGTAATGTGATCGCTTTCTATTTCGCCCAATTTCAAGCCAATGGTACGGTTAAAAGGAATTTCGGCGATAATGTGTGCAAATTGTTTGATTAAATCCATGTGAGCAAACCTATTCATTGTCATTGTCAGGTATTTTGCATTACAGTATCGCGATATGACAACTGAAAATAAAATTAGCTTGCAAATTGCCGTTCCAGTGCCTTTGCGGCAATGCTTTGATTATTTACCTCCAGAATCGGGTGAATGGCGGCATTTAAAGCCAGGCATGCGGGTAAAAGTACCTTTTCAACATAGAGAGATGGTGGGAATTTTCATGGGTTTTTCGACAAACCCATCTGTTCCTGTTGAAAAGTTAAAATCAGTCATTGAAGTGCTTGATCACGAGCTTGTGATTGAAGACGATATCATGAAGCTTTGTCTTTGGGCGGCAGATGGTCTTTATTCAGAAGAAAATTATGTTAAAAAATTCTATCCGAAAACAATTAACGGACAACATTGGTCTGCTATCCAATTAACGACTGCTACTGAATTATGTACTGTAGTCGATCTTGTTGTGAAACAAGCTGGCAAATATAAAGGTTTAGTAAAACAAGAACAGTTTACTTTACAAGACATTACCAGCAATCGATTTGGTCAATATTACGCGTGAGAAAAAACCATGGAAATATTAAATGCATTAAAATTACAGAAAACCAACTCTGGAGCAAGCACTGATGCTCACTGGTGGTCTAGCACACAAGATAAAGGTGAAATCGTTTCATATAATCCTTCGACAGGAGAAGCCATCGCATCTGTTCATTGCTGCTCTCCGGCTGACTATGAAAAAATTATAACGATGGCACAAAAAGCTTTTTTAACCTGGCGAAATGTTCCGGCTCCAAAACGCGGCGAAGTCATACGTTTAATGGGTGAGGCTTTACGTAAAAACAAAGAAATGTTAGGAAACCTGGTCTCACTCGAGATGGGTAAATCCAAACAAGAAGGTCATGGCGAAGTGCAAGAAATGATTGATATGGCAGATCTTGCTGTTGGCCAGGCACGTATGTTGTATGGCAAAACCATGCATTCTGAACGCCCCGAACATCGCATGTATGAACAATGGCATCCGTTAGGTGTCGTGGGTGTGATTAGTGCGTTTAACTTTCCTGTAGCGGTTTGGTCATGGAATGCTTTTATCGCCGCCATTGCAGGCAATACCGTCGTGTGGAAACCTTCGCCCAAAACTCCATTATGTGCCATTGCAGTACAACACATTTGTAATGAAGTCATGGAATCCGAAGGGTTTCCTGGGATTTTTTCAACATTTATTACTGATGATAATAATCTGACAAAACACTTTGTAAATGATAAACGTGTTCCGTTGGTTTCCTTTACAGGTTCCACTGAAATCGGCAGGCTTGTGAATGAAATGGTTGCAAAACGCTTAGGACGTTCTTTATTAGAATTAAGCGGAAATAATGCCATTATTGTGGATGAATCGGCAGATTTAAAACTTGCAGTACCTGCAATTACTTTTGGCGCTGTGGGTACTGCAGGGCAACGCTGCACTACCACAAGACGCTTAATCGTTCATGAAAATATTTATGACAAACTTGTTCCTGCGCTACAAGATGCTTATAAAAAAATTACCATTGGTGATCCATTAGATACTAAAAATTTAATGGGCCCGCTTATCGATCAAGGAGCTGTCGATACTTTTTTGAAAACGATTGAAAAAATTCACAAAGCTGGTGGTAAAATTTTATTTGGCGGCAAAACACTGAATAAACCAGGTTTTTATGTTGAACCCACTCTAGTCGAAGCGAAAAATGAGTGGGACGTGGTACAACAAGAAACCTTTGCGCCTATTTTATATGTGATGAAATATAAAACTTTAGATGAAGCTATTGCCATGCAAAACCATTCTGCACACGGTTTATCTTCATCTATCTTTACTACAAACATCCAGGCCGCAGAACAGTTTTTATCAGCAAAAGGCAGTGATTGCGGCATTGCAAATGTCAATATTGGCACATCGGGCGCTGAAATTGGCGGTGCTTTTGGCGGTGAAAAAGATACCGGCGGCGGTCGTGAAGCAGGTTCAGATTCATGGAAAGCTTATATGCGAAGACAAACTAACACTATCAATTGGGGTAAAGCGTTGCCGTTAGCGCAGGGGATTAAATTTGAAATAGGTTAAAATGATACGTAAGGAAACATCATGCCTGAAGATAATGATTCCATAAAAAAATTATTAGTAACGTCAAATAAGCGAAAATTAAATGACTCTGAACTTAGAGAAATTCAAACTAAAAAATACAATCTTGAAGAAGAAGGTGAGGATGGAGATACACTCCTAATTAATGCGGCTATGCTCGATGATGCCGAGTGTCTCGTATTACTCATTACCGCAGGTGTTAATCTCAATCATAAGAATAACAAGAGAGTCACAGCGCTGATCTCAGCAGCAAGTTTTGGAAATATAGGGTGTGTGAATGCTCTCATTGCAGCAGGCGCTAATCCCAATGTTGTCGATGCAGATGGAGACACGGCGCTGATCTCGGCGGCACGTTTTGGGTGGATAGACTGTGTAAATGCCCTGATTGCGGCAGGAGCTCACATAAATAACAAAAATAATGAAGGTCGCACTGCTCTGCTAGTAACAGGATTGCATGGCCTCGAAGAAGGAGATTACTTTGATTGCCAAATGGCTTTACTCATGGCAGGTGCTCATCCTGGTCATCATCAAGAAGACAGTGCAAAGTATTTATGGGGTCTTATTAAAGCTTGTGACATACGTGACACACGTGTGCCATTCGCTCTCGCTGCATTGTATGAACAACAAATAACATTAAATTCTGAGCAAACGAACGAAATATTTGATTTATCAGACCAGGAAATTGAGGAAGCTGGAACTTATCTAAAAAAACTTCAAGAAATTCACGAGCTTCATAAAAAAAATGTATTTAACGCCATCCATCAAGGTACAGCTATAGTACGAAAACTTCCTATGGCATTAATTGATCTTATCGCTCAATACGATTTATCCTATAAAACACCGCTTGAAGATGAGCGTGTTACAGAAACAAAAAACATCAATAAATTATTAGCTTGTGAAAAATATTTTTTTGCTCGTGCTAATAATGATCATTTAAAACCAGGAGCTGCGTTAAAAAGAAAGTTCGAGCAGGAGATGGAAGACGTAAGGATGCCTTATACTAAAAAAATGACCTAAGAAAGGATAAAATTATGTCAACAACCAGAAAATTAACTAAAGCAGAAGAATTATTATTAACATCCATCTTAACAGAAAGTGAAAAATCACGTCAGGATATAACTGATTCATTAACCAAAATGGCTGATGATGCTTTTTTCATAGCTGCACTTTGCGCACGCGCTTTTAATGACCCTCACGAGGACCATCATAAAAATATTTTATGCAAAATTTTCAGCATACTTAAGCCTGATCAATTTTCTGAACTGTACGAAGAACTTATTAAACTTCTTACCAAAGTTCAAGTTAACACCTTATTTTTAACATATCTGGATGCAAATATAGATGTTAAAAGTTGGATTAGAAACCAATGTCAAAAAGACATGGATTACTCACTATTGCATATGTTTGCATCAAAATTTGCATTAGGAGATAAATCAAATGGTAATAGTAGTCTCCTATTAGCCGCAATCTATGAGATTCCTCTTACAGACAAATCTAGAATAGAGACTATAAAAAAATTAGTTAAAGAAAATGTTCGATTTGGCGGATTCTATATTCTCAATCCCGCACTTAAAACTTTTGATTACGCCGTTGATAATAAAGATTATGAAGTTATTGAATACATGAGTGAAGTTGCAAGTAATCTAGAAAACAAAGAAAATCTACAGCATATTGCAAATGGTATCGTACGCGCCATCACAGATGATAAAATATCGGGTTATTGCAATGAGGTTATCAAAGCAGTCAACAAAAAACTTAACCCACAACATCGAAATGATCATATTGAAATTTTTCGCAAATCACTCACTCAAGACCAAGCCAATAAAGCTTATTTAGCACACATGAATGATGCCTTCCCCAGTGAGGCTTTGAATCTGCTCATACATTACGGTATTGATGCAGAAACTTATCTACAGGCTATTGAGACATGCAAAGATATTAATACTGCCGTAGTTTATCTCAATCAGCTTTTAGAAAAAAAACCATCGCAAGACATGCTTGATAAAGTTATTTATAAAGTAACTGATCGATCTGTTGACTCTAAAAATTGGTGTCTTGCAGATGCGTTAGCTTCTAAAATAATCCCAGGAAATGAAAAAAAATACGGTGATATTTTAGTAACTGCCGCTAAAAACGGACAAAAAGAGATTTTTAAAAAACTTATTAAAGCTAACGCCAAACTTACATGGTATATCCCCAATACAAAAAAATATGCATTACATTTTATGCTTGAGCATCAATGGAATGATATTATAGCAGAAATGCTGACGAATGCTGAAGGTATAAAACTTCTTGCCGAAGGAATTGCCTGTGTGATACGTCAGCCTGATTGTACGGACGTTATAAAAAATGTTAACGATCTACTTAAAGATAATCCTGCAAATACTCCCTTTTATGAAGCTCTTCGCGTTTCGCTCACACAAAAGGAAGCGAATGACGCTTTTATAATGCATGTTAATGACAAAGATTGGATTGTTTTAAATATGCTGATGAATTATGGAGTTTCCACAGACGTTTTAATAAAAAACCTTGAAACAACGACCTATGATGAGCATCACCCAATCTATATCAATAAAATATCAGAAAAAAAATTAGATACGCCCCAGCTTGCAAAAATGATGGATTTTGCTCTTGCACGTTCCAGGAAAATTGGGGATTGGTCATTAGTCGATATGATAGCATCTAAAAAAATCCAAATATCTGGTAGTGAAAAAATATATGCAAAAGCCTTGCTAGAAGTTGTCAAAAAAAATAAATCAGAAAATGTAGAACTTATAAATAAACTCATTCAGGCGAATGCTTTTTTAAACGAACAAACCGAAGACACTCAGAACACCGCGTTACATTTGGCAGCGGAACAAGGTGATTGTCAACTAGCATATATTTTGGCAAATGCGGGCGCCAATATTGATATAAAAAATAAGGAAATGAAAACACCTGAAGACTTGGCTATGAGTAACGGACGTTATTATTTAGCGGCTATTCTTAAATCAAAGAATAAGGAAAAGATAAAAGCGCAGCAAGACAAATATAACATACAAAAGCTTAACATATTTTACCATTTTTTTGAAAATGATGATGATTCATTACAACATATTCTTGATGAAGATCTTTTATGTAAAGCTCAAGACGAGAAAAACCAATCTCACCAAGTGAGAACTGAATTAACTAAGTTTGTATTTAATACTGTGAACGAATGCAAAACTCAAGATGGATCAAAAAACAATCTTTCAATGTTAATCCTGTTATTAGGCCACAATCTATTAGGAATACCCGCTTTAGAACTTAAAGCACTCCTCGCCTACCGAGATGATGATGGCAACACTGCTTTACATAAAGCTGTTATGAACGGGCATTTTGATTTAGTCAAAACATTATTGAATGCTGGGGCTAACCCAAACAAAAGTAATAATTTAGGTCAAACACCATTAAATCTAGCTGAGAAAAATTCAAACTTAAGTATTGTAAAACTTCTTAGGACTGATTTTTCGAGAAGAGACAATGTATGCCAAGATATAAAACATGAAGGCGGCAACAATGAATTCAAACAGTATTTGCAAAAAAAGGAATCTGAAATAAAAATAATAACCTACAAAGCATTGGCGGGTGATCATAATGCGCTTCAAAAGGCGATAAAACATTGTCACAAAAAAAACAACTTTGACAGGCTGCTTGTCTTATCAGCCATTGGCGCCATGTACAGCCAGTTGGATTCACAGCTAACTTGTTATCGATCAGAAATTACTAACTTAAAAATTGATAATTTATCGCGGTTATTGAATCGTATGAGTAAAACCGATAAAATAAAATTAAAGTATTTGCAAGATTTTTTTTCAAACAATCTGAATGCCTTATGCGAAGCTAAAAAACAATATAAGGATTTAGATTCGTTAATATTAATTTTAGTTGTCATGAAACAAAAATTGATAAATCCTACTTATGAGCAAACTATCATAAAACATAAAATACAAAGCAGCATAAGATTTATTATGAGAGATGAGCTGGGAATGTCTCCTGAAGAAATCGACCAACAAATGGATAGAAGTCAATATATAGTCGATCAAATTTTAGGTTTACATCAACCAGAACTCGAACAAAAAGCTGGTGAAAAAGAAAGTGATCTACTACGTGCCGCATTACAACAAGGAGAAGTACGTGGATTTCGACGAATGATTGATGCTTACTATAAAGATACACGAATAGCAGAACTTCCGAAATTTCGGTTAACAAAAAATGTATTTCCAAGACATGGCAGGCATATGCTTTTTTGCGCCGCTATTGCGCCTTTTGTAGGAGAAAGCGACTATGCAACATATCTTTTTTATCTTAAGAATCTTAATCCTAAAACTATGTTTCGCTCCTATAATAAAATTCAAGTTTTAACTTTAATGAAGAAATTTTATCTATATTCCTTTGATATATCAAAATACCTAATAGAGTATTATAAAATTAAAGATCCGTTCATATATATTTTTCTTGTTTTAGAATATGTGAGTAAATTTAATGTATTTACTGATGCTGAAATAAGAACAATAAATTATAGACTAAAAGAAAGCCTCAGCTCAGCCATACGCTATGAAGGAGCCTATACAAAAACTTATAGTAATAATTTTATCACTGACAAAGAAAATCAAGTTGCTGCAATCATTCAATCAAACCCTTTGGTAAAAAAAGAACCATTACAAACCTCTGCAGAAGTTTCAATGCAGCATACGAAATTACCTTCGGCCCCACTCATGCCTGACCTGCTGCCAGCTGCTACAGAAGTAACAACATATACAGGACCATCTATACCACCTTTAGCACAAGTGGTACAACCAGAAGTCATCGTGAATGTTTCAGGCAACCCATCTACTTTATTTTCTCAATCTAATCCAACTAAACTGCCCACTACAGTGACGAAGGATCTGGAATGCTTGCAAGTAAAGGAACAACTACTCGATACACCTATACCGCCTAATTCTCGCGATGACGAACCTGGGGAATTACCCATCATTCATAAAAAGGTTGCTTTATGCTAAAAAAAATACCTAAGACTTGTAATTTACATGTTTTTTCATTTCTTTCTTCAACAGAGACTCGGCATGCCAGAACTGTCAACAGAGAGACAAAAGATCTATTATCAAATCCATTAGTATGGAAAAATCTTTTAAAAAATGAATTTTTTATACCTGATTGGAGAGAAATAAAAGAACCCGAACAAAAGCACAAAGCATTGACAGAAGAAGTTGGGATGGAACAAGAAAAACTTATCACCTACCTAACTGTCGTTTTATTTTTATTGGAAGTAAAAAAACAAACGACTGCAGACAATCCAACTCTGGAAACAATGTACGAACATAAATACGATAGAAGAATATATAAGAGTGATCTATGGCTTTTAATATCCTTTCAAGCTTTTCTTGATAATTATAACGAACTTAAAAAAAATTTTTCTGCCATAAACAACAGAATACCCATGTTTTTTGAAATAGATAAAGCAGCACTTAAACAACAAATAAAAAACTTTTTTTCTGGTAAAACGAATCAAACTTCAGAAGGAAAATTTATTGAAGCAATGATACGGGCTCCATTTAAATTGGATTTACCTATTTTAAGTCGAATGATTCTCAATAAAATAAAACCAAATAAACCTTTACTAAATAAATTGCTGTCCATAGCAAGCGATTTTTTAAATTTATCCTGTGCTAAATTATTGATTGAATTTGGCGCAGATATAAATGCTTTAGTGTTAGACATTACTCCTTATGGAGAGATCTCATTGTTAACATGCTTAAATCGTCCAATAATCGGTATTCTTATGCAGTATATCGATCACGCTGAACAATCGATTGAAAATGCAAAAGCATTGATTCAAATGTTATTAAACCACTCCGCTGATCCTGACATTCGATGCCTTGTCATCCCTAAAGATGTAGATATAAAAAATATTAGCAATGAAGAAATAGAAAAAGAAACGTTTTCAATTCGCGAATTTTGTATTCGTCACAAAGAACATGATAAAAATGATATACCTATAGAAATATTGGATCTCATTATCTCAGCTCCAAGATCAATGTCTGATAAAGCTGAAATGAAAACAAATGAGGATTTAAAACAGCGCATCTCTCGTCATGCTTGTTAATTATCAAGCAAATTCATTAACGCTACTTTATCTTGACAGCAAACTGAAACAGCTGCATAAAGAGGATAAGAATGTATGCTATCGAATATAGAATAATTATGTACTGAAAAACGAATACCATAAGAAGACGAATGTGAATTTAAAAAAGTACGCAAGCTTTTTAAGCTTCTTCCTTCACCGCTTTTTACTTCAATAGGTATCACTTTATTATCAATAGCTATCACATAGTCAATTTCGGCTTGACTTACGCGTGACTCCTGTTGCCAATAATATAAACGAGGCAAACGATACGGATCATGATAAGCAAGCATTTCTTGTCCGATAAAAGATTCGATTAAATTTCCTTTATTAATAAATTCAATGGTAGGATCTAAAAACCATTTTTTAATATCAAGACCAAGCATATGTTGAGCAAGCGCAATATCAAGGAAAATTAATTTAAATTTTTCTAAATTGCTTTCAGCACCTAAGGGTATGCCATTCCCCGAAGTTTGTATAACCTTATGAGTTACATTCGCCTTGATTAATGAATCAAGACAAGGTTCAAGCTCTCTCTTACGATATTCATTTGAAAAATAGGTATATTTTATAGTTTTACCAATCACATGAGGGATTCTATTAAAAATCAACTCTATGTATTTCAATTGAAATTTTTTAGCGTACTTTTGAAAATCTTGAATATAAGCAGAAGTTATTATTTCGTGAACTGTTGCGCATGTTGAGATATCATTCGATGTTACCCAAGATTTTACAGCTTGTGGCATACCACCAATTGCAATATATTCGCCTAACAAAGTAAGTGCTTTATTATGAATGACCTCGTCAAATGGATTATCAAATGAAATATTTAATATTTCATTTGCTAGTATCTTTTCACCTTTTGCCAATAAAAATTCAATAAACGACATAGGGTGCTGATATAAAAATTGTACTCTCCCCACAGGAACTCCAACCTGTTCAATCGCAAAATCCAACAACGAACCGGCTGCTATAACATGAAGATCTGGCATTTTTTCATAAAAATAACGCAATGCTATAAGCGATCTAGGAACTTCTTGTGCCTCGTCTAAAAACAATAACGTTTTTCCAGGAATAATTTTTTTTCCGGTCAAAATATTGAGATCTCTTATTATTCTGTCAACATTCAAGTCTTTTTCGAAAATTGCGCCTGCTTCTGTTAATTCCTCGAAATTGATTTCAACAAAATCCTCGAATAATTTACCTAGTTCGCGAATACTGTGGGTTTTTCCCACCTGCCGAGCTCCTCTTAATATAAGAGGTTTTCGGTGAGGATCCTGAATCCAAGCTTTTAAATAATAAAAAATCATTCTTTTCATATAGTTAAAAATTCCATGGCTTTAAATCATGTATATTTTATTATACTTATGGTTGTAATTCAATTATATTTATAGTTATTTATGGTTGTAAATGGCCTATATGGTGGTCAATATAACGCGTCTCTCGTCATGTTTTTTAATTTCGCCAAGGTTTCTATCGTCATATTCAAAGGCGGCAACCAATAAATCGTATTGCCTAAGGGTCTTAATAAAGCCCCTCTTTCAACCGCCTTTTGAAAAACTTCAAATCCTCTCCGACGTTTAGGACCATCGCAAATAATATCTGCCGCAACGATAGCTCCTATCCCTCTGACGTTATGAATTTTTCTAGTTTGATCTGCGATATCATACATAGAAGCTAACATTTCTTTTCCCAAGCGTTCAGATTGAAATACAATATTTTCTTCCGAAAAAATTTTTAATACTTCAAGCGCAACACTAGCCGCCAATGCATTGCCCGTATAAGTATGTGAATGTAAAAATGCTTTACCAGCACTGTAATCATCGTAAAACAGATCATAGATTTTCTGGCTTGTTAACATGGCGCTTAAAGGCAGCCAACCCGATGTTAAACCTTTCGATAAACATAAAAAATCAGGCTCAATACCTGCGTGTTCACATGCCAACATTTTCCCTGTGCGGCCAAAGCCTGTCATGATTTCATCAGCAATTAAGTGAATATCACGCTGTTTTGTCCAAATTCTTAAACGCCGCAAAAAATCCTGGCTATAAATCTTCATTCCACCTGCACCCTGCACAATAGGTTCAAGAATAATAGCGGTAGTATTTTCTATAAAAGGTTCCAGTGATTTTTCTATAGCTTCCCAATGTAATGAACAATCCTGCCAAAGTGGATCGTGAGTGCCGCATACATAAGGTAAAGAAGAAATATAATGTGGTGTAAACAATAATGACTCATAATCTTTTCGATAAAGACCTAGATCACTCACGCTTAATGCAGCAGCGGTTTCGCCGTGATAAGCATTTTCTAAAGCTATAAAATGTTGTTTAGCAGCTTGTCCCATCAGTTTTCTTGCATGCAAACTCATTTTCATCGCAATTTCAACCGCACACGATCCATCGCTTGCGTAAAAAACTTTATTCAAGGTCGAAGTAAGTTGCGTGAGTTTTTCAGAAAGTGACAAAATTGTATCATTCACTGTATTCGCTAAAATCACATGTTCAAAACGATCAACCTGTTCTAGCAAGGCCTTTTTCAAACGAGGATCATTGTGACCTAAGGACTTACACCACCAACTGGAAATTGCATCTATGATTTTCTGACCATTCTTTAAATGAATATAACTACCACTTGCACCTATAACGTGAAGAGGTTTAAAAGTTTCGTAATCTTTCATTTGGGAACAGGGATTCCAAAGAGCATTAGAATATTGCATGGTAAACCTATTATTATTTATGGGTTGACTGCGCGCAAAAGTTAACATATATTTCCATACAAAACAATCGAAGGTTAAAAATCAAACACTATGTCGACTATCTGGAACAAAGAAAAAGTTGCTGAATTATTTGAATTGCCTCTCACGGATTTACTTTTTACAGCACAAACTATACACAGACAACATTTTGCACCTAATGAAGTGCAATTAGCCACTTTACTCAGCATCAAAACTGGGCAGTGTCCCGAAGATTGCAGCTATTGTCCACAAAGCGCACATTATGATACCGGCTTAGAAAAAGAAAGTTTGCTGGATGTGGCAGGGGTCATCGAAGACGCAAAACTTGCTAAAGCAAACGGTTCTACGCGTTTTTGCATGGGTGCAGCATGGCGCAGCCCTCCTAAAAAAGATTTTCCTAAAGTCATAGAAATGATTAAAGCGGTCAAAGATTTAGGCTTGGAAACCTGCGTTACCTTAGGCATGTTGGATAAAGACCAAGCTCAACAATTACACGAAGCTGGGCTTGATTATTATAATCACAACCTGGATTCTTCACCTGAATTTTACAAAAAAATTATCACCACACGTACTTATGAAGACAGGTTAGTCACGCTTGAAAATGTCAGACAAGCCGGCATCCATGTTTGCTGTGGCGGCATTATTGGCATGGGTGAAACTCGACAAGATCGGATTGAATTTTTATTACAGTTGGCTAATTTATCTGAGGCTCCCGAAAGCGTTCCTATCAATCGTCTTATGGCTATCAAAGGCACCCCCTTAGAAAATGCAGAACCGCTCGACAACTTAGAATTTATACGCATGATAGCTGTGGCAAGAATCATGTTTCCTACTTCATACGTGCGATTATCAGCAGGCCGAGATACCATGTCTGAAGAAATGCATGCTTTATGTTTTATGGCCGGAGCCAACTCCATGTTTTCAGGAGATACATTACTCACAGCACCTAATCCAGAAACCAATAAAGATAATCAATTACTAAATAAATTAGGCATGTCCATCACCAAAACTGACACCCAACATGCAAACCAAGTTGCTGGATAAGCATAAATCTCAATTTTTATTTAGGCATCGTCATCCTATAGAAGGCCGTGACGATGCCATGCTTTTCATGCACGGAAAATCTGTTGTTAATTTTACAAGTAATGATTATCTTAATCTTGCCAATCATCCTGATGTAAAAAAAGCATTTATCGAAGGCGTTCAAACGTACGGTCTTGGCAGCGGATCAGCGAATTTTGTGTCGGGTTATTTCAAATCACATAAACTACTTGAAGATGCTTTTTGTGAATTTTTAAATCGTGATAGAGCCATATTATTTAACTCGGGATATCATGCTAATTTAGGGGTTATATCATCTCTTGCCAATAAAAATTCTGTCATTATTGCAGACAAATTATGTCATGCATCTATCATAGATGGAATACAATTATCTCGCGCCAAATATTATCGGTATCGTCATAATGATATGTCTCATGCAGAATATTTAACTCATCAACATGATAATCCATTGCTTATCACGGAAAGTGTTTTCAGCATGCAGGGCAATTTGACTGATATAAAAAAATTAGCCGGTTTGAAAGCCAGACTCATTGTCGATGATGCACATGGCATAGGTGTGGTAGGCAAAACAGGAAAAAGTATTTGCGAGACACAACATAATATTGCTTGTTTAGTGACGCCATTAGGCAAAGCTTTGGGAAGTTTTGGTGCGATTGTTTCTGGCAGTGAAGACATTGTTGAGCATATTTTACAATTTGCTAGAACCTATTATTTCACCACATCTTTACCGCCTTCTGTGAGTCATGCCACGCTTACCTCTCTCAAAGTGATGCGAGAAGAATCTTGGCGTAGAGAAACTTTACATCATTTAATAAATTTCTTTATAAAAGGCTCAAGTGAAAGGGGATTTAGTTTGGTTTCATCGGATCAAACACCGATTAAATCTATTTTAGTTGCCTCAAATATGAAAGCGATAGAAATTCAACAAAAATTATTAGAAAAAAATATATTAGTTTCCTGCATTAGACCGCCGACTGTCCCAAACAATGCTTCACGTATACGAATTTCCCTAAATTGTCTTCATACGGAAGCTCAAATCACGCAATTACTTGATGAACTCTCCTATGAAATCAAATCATGTTAAAAAAGCATTTAATCAAGCGGCTGATCAATATGATGCGTCATGTGCATTACAGCTAAATACTGGCTTAACACTCATTGATTTATTAAAAAATTACTGTACAAATAGCACTAATATTTTAGATGCGGGTTGCGGCACGGGTATTATTACAAAAGAACTTGCGGCTAGATTTCAATATAAAACTTTCTATGCCATCGACATAGCAGATCAACTTTTAGCGCACGCAAAAGAAAAATTAAACCCGTTCAATATTCATGTTGAGCTCGCTGATTATAATGATTTACCTAATGTATTGTTTGATATGATTTATGCGAATTTATCTTTACATTGGAGTGATAACTTCGGTAAAACACTTGTTTCTATGCATAGCAAACTTAATGAAAATGGTATGCTCGCGTTTTCTATGCCTTTATTAGGTACTTTTGAAGAAATAAAAAATGATTGTTCTATCAATACGTTTCATGAATTAATGCAGATTGAAAAGCATATTTTAGATGCCGGGTTCAATATTATTCATATGAAAACTCAAGAAATAATTTTTGCTTTTGATAATGCATTAAAAGCATTAAGATCCATTAAATCAGTGGGAGCTGATTATGTAGCTGAAAAAAATAGAAATATTTCTTTTAAAAAAATGAGAAAATTTATTCAGTCGAATAATAATTTATTTACATTAAGTTATCGGATTGGTTATTTTATAGTTAAAAAATAACATTTGCGCCCATTGGTGTGTCCCCACTGTGTCATGCCAGCATGCTTTTAGCTGGCATCCACACTGGATGCTGTAGGATCGACGCATAATTTGAGAAGAAAGTCCCTCTCCCCTCCAACGCTTTTTGTTGGAGGGGAGAGCCGGAGAGGGGAGGCTTGGGTTCGCCTCAATGTTAAAAATGACTCATTTAAAAACAAAAAAGTAGAAAAGAAGAATATTATCGTTATTTTATTTGGGATGTCGGTATATAAAAAAAGAAATGAAAAGAAGGAATGATGGATTAGAAACGACAATAATTGAAGGATTGATGTATGTTATGTGAAAAAATCTCGAAATTATTGCAAACCCTAAGCCTCCCCTCTCCGGCTCTCCCCTCCAACAAAAAGCGTTGGAGGGGAGAGGGACTTTCTTCTCAAATTATGCATCGATCCTACAGCACTGGATGCCAGCTAAAAGCATGCTGGCATGACACAGTGGTGGATGATGACAAAACATAGAGACTATCATGACACAGAAAATATTCATCACAGGCACCGACACCGACGCAGGTAAAACCTATATTTCTACCGGCATATTGCATGCATTTAACAAACATCACTACTCAACTTTAGGTATTAAACCCATTGCATCTGGGTGCGAGTTACATAATGGTATTTTATACAACGCAGATGCTTTAGCACTACAACAAGTATCTTCTATCAAATTACCCTATCATAAAATTAATCCTTATGCTTTTCTGCCTGCCATAGCACCCCATATTGCAGCCCAACAAGTCAATTGTGAGGTATCCGTTAATGAATTAATAAAACATACTGAAGAGGCATTACACTATCCTGCTGATCTTTGTCTGGTCGAAGGCGCAGGAGGCTGGTATGTTCCACTCAATGATCAGGAAACCATGGCGGATTATGTTAAAGCTGCAGATCTCAAGGTTATTCTTGTTGTTGGAATTCGTTTAGGATGCATTAATCATGCTATTTTAACGCATAAGGCCATTGAAAATGATAATATTCCTATCGCCGGCTGGATAGCTAATTGCATCATCCCACAACGCGAAGAACATGATGAAATCATTTTGACGCTAAAAAACTGGTTAAAGTCCCCCTGCCTTGGAATCGTTGGGCATCATGAAAGTATTAATATATTTCCTCTCTAATCAAACTTGCCTCGCCCGAGGAGCAAATCCGCACACTCCCATCAGGTAACTGTAACAACAAATAACCCTGAGCATTAATACCCAACACTTTTCCGGCTATTTTTTCATTAAATATATTCAATGAAATGATTTTATTCTTCAAATAATCGACTTTATCCCATTCTTCAACAAAATTCTCGAATCCTTGTGTTTCAAATATTTTTAAATAGGCCAGCAAATTATTAATTAAACGAGCAGACAAATCATTTCTGTCTATATATCGATTTAACATATGACGCACCGATATCCAATCCTGCGATATTTTATTATCTTCATCATGCAGCATATTCACATTCAAGCCTATTCCAATGATAGCCTGGCAAGCTGCATGCGTTTCTGCTTGTACTTCAATCAAGTTTCCCGCTAATTTTTTACTGTCAAATACTACATCATTAGACCATTTCACAAATAAATGGTTATGGATTCCTATATCATGCAATGTTTTGACAACCGCAAGACTGGTTAATAAACTTAAGCCTGCCAATTCACTCACATCTTTTTGAAAAGGATACAAACAAGATAAATAAATATTTTTTCCGAAAGGTGAATGCCATTCACGATTGAATCGGCCTTTCCCTGCGGTTTGTTGTTCTGCGATACAGATTTTTGGATGTTTATGATGTTTAAATTGTTTTAAATATTGATTCGTAGAACCTATTGTTTCAAAAACAGTGACTTCGGCATTTTTTGCAATATGATTTTTAATTTCATTTTGATCCATGAGCAAAAGTGGTTCTTGTAATAAATAGCCTTTACCCTTAATAGAATCAATTTTTATACCGTAATTTTGTAATTTTTTGATGGTTTTCCAAACCGCGCTGCGCGTCAATTGCAAGGTTTCGCCTATGCTATTGCCATCATGATATTGACCATCATTTAAAATTTTTACGAGTTTGATGAGATTATTTTTTAATTCATACATAAATATTTTATTTCTACATAATCATTTCATCATGTATCAAACGATCATACAATGCATAAATATGCGGTGTATCTTCCCAATTTTGCATAAAACGATTGAGTTCATTTTTAAAAGCACGCCGCAATGTCATGGTAAAGATATATTCCAGTGCACCGTCAAAATCAATCAAATAAGGAATATCCTTAGCCACTAACATATTAGTCATTTTTAAATCGCCTTGTGTGATACGCAGCCTGGTCAAATTTCTTAATAAATCTAAGCTATGTTTCGCCATGCGTTCACATGCTTGCATATCACTCTGATGATCCATGAAATAATTTCCTAGATGCTGGCCATCCAGATAGTCCATGATGAAGTAAGATTTTCCGCGAAAACCTAAAAACGTATTTTCAATAAATGCGATGGGTCTTGGTGTTGCTATACCCGATGCATATAATTGTTGCGATATTCGCCAAGATTTTTTTGCGCGTGTTGCTCGCAAACAACGACGCAATCCATGCCATACGTTTTTTATATTGTATCTTTTAATAACTAATTCACGCCCATCTACTACGATCTTAACTATGGTTGAGCTGCGTCCAGCTTTTAATACCAGAGCTTTCGGATGATCTATATAAACATCCGGATTAAGTAATACATGCTGAAATTCAGATGATTCATATTGCCTATCATACATGATTGTCTTATTAATTTTTTTTATCTTATTGAAAGACGAGCATGGACGGAAAATTTTTCTTTTATATTTACGCATACGCTCTTCTGTTTGTTTAGCCAAACATTTATGAAATGCTTTAATATCTGAAGGCTTAACAAGCCAGCCGCGTGATTTAGCATAAATGTCAAAGAGCTCTTGTTGTAAACTTTCAACGCCTACGCCAAATTGTGCTAAAAATAATGCCAGATATACTATACTATTTTCTGTATCGAGAGGTTGTTCAATATATTCAATTTTACCGCCATCCAAAGTATAAATATTTTTTTCTGTAATAAGAAAATTACGCAAATGTAAATCATTCTGTAGAATACCTAATACATGTTGCGTGGCAAGCTCTATTGTTACAGCTTGCAAAAGCGGCCGCATATCGTCGATATTATTTTTATTTTGCCATAAGGTTTCTAAACTCACCGCATCATTGATTTTTTCAAAAACTAAAATATGAATACGATCTTTATCTATGCTGCCTTTGTAGAGCAATTTAGCTGTCGGAACATTCGTCTGCATAAGCGATTCAATACCGAATGCATCACGCTCCGCATCACGTTTGGCATTTTGTTTTTCATAAAATAATTTGACAGCAACTTCTTTATCGCCCCACATTCCAAAAGCAAGTAAACGCTTTTTAGGAACGATACGTATAACCTCCTCACAACTTAACACTTCATTTTGATCGGTTAATACTATTTGAAATGGAGTTTTTATCGTGCGATTTGCGCGATAAAGTGTTTTCCATGTCATATTTTCTTTTGAACTATTTTTTGTGTTTTCTATATAATTGGTCGCCACGTTTTTTTACCTTTAACCAAAAGCTTAATTCCTTGTTGAACACCTTTTTTAAGGGCTTATTATGATATTCTATAATAAAACGCAATATATCTCTTTTAGTTAAACCAACTTCTTTGCTAGAAAAATACAAACCTGCCAAATCTTTTATCACCCATCTTTGCGGCGTATATTTGCGCAATTGAGCTCTGTGTAAATCAATTAAATACAATTTGATATTAGAATTGATTAGATTTGACACATCTAACAGGAAATGGCAAATATAAAAATCTCTATGATTCATGCCATGAGTGTGCAAAACTCGCGCAATCAGGGCAATTTCTTTAATTAAGTTTTTTTTAAAATGAAAAGAAGGCGGACAACTTGGCCAATGTCTGCAAAAATCTTCTAAACTTATATGCTTAGGTAATTCTTTAGTCATAATAAATGATCGTACTTTGGCAGGATTATGACCTTGATGACCATATGCTGCTATTTCTGGGACAGCTATATTCCATTCTGCTAACTTTGTAAGTGCAATATATTCATTTTTTGCGCTAACTACAGGTAACCTGCATTGAAGTAAATTTTTAATAACTTCGCGCCAGCCTACACCATGATGTTTTTTTATAAAATAAGGCTGATTTGCGATCATCAGCCGCTCAGTACTTCGTCCTTCAAGTGCCCGATACACTTCTCCTTGCAGCGACATAATGCGTTCAAAAGAACCATTTCCAAATATATTTTGAAGTGAAGAGCTTATCATGAACTCTTTCATATCAATAAACCTTCAATACAATCGACTGCTCGCTCCGGCATGCTATAAATATCCGCTTGCTTGGCATAATGAATAGCATTTTTTTTCCAATCTGCGCGTTCTGGAGATAACAACATATTTGCCACGGCCTGATTAAATTCAGCTTGATTAAATGGCGATGATAAAACATAACCTGCATTTGCATCTTTAATATAACATGCATAACCGCAAACATCTGTTGTCAAAACCGGCAAGCCTGAAGCCATTGCTTCGAGTAAGACAGTTCCTGTGTTTTCATTATAAGCAGGATGTAAAAGTAGATCAGCAGCCAGGAAAAAATTTGGCACATCTAATCTCCCGCCCAAAAAATGAATTTTCTCTTTAATACCAAGCTTGCTTGCCTGTTTTTGAAATAAGCGCGGATTATCCTTACCAATAATATAAACCTTGCAGCGAGTTTGTAAATCATTCGGCAGCGCCGCTAACCCCCTCAATACGCGGTCTAAACCTTTGGTTTTGAATCCTGAGCCTACCATTAACAATAAAAATTCATCCCCACGGATACCAAGCTCACTCCTCATGTGATGTCTAATGTCTTGCGCGTTGTGAGGAGCTGCTCTATCTCTAGCGATTCCTGGCGGTAATAGATGAAATCTTTCAGGCAAGGTTTGATAATATCGCATGAAATCATCTTGCTGCTTTCTTGATAATAATAAAATCTCTGTCGATGATTTAAAAACTGCTGCTTCAAAAGCAATCAGATGTCGATACCGAGGCGTTAAACGATACCATAAACCTCTCTGCGCGTGAGCTTTTGCTTGATAACAAGTATCCGCTGCATAATAAATATCCAGCCCTGGCATTTTATTAAAACCCACGACAACATCGTACGATAAAAGACGATGAGCAATGGCAGCAATGAAATTTTTGGCACGTGCATGATTTGAAAGGCCTCTGGCAGGCACCATATGAATAGTCAGCCCTGGCTCATGCTCACCTTCCCACGCCATAGTGAAAACATCGACTTGATGACCACGATCAAGACTTTCTTTTGCGATACGTAAAAAATCACGTTGCAAACCGCCGAATGGAAAATATTTAAACAAACAAAATGCGAGCTTCACTTAAAAACTGTCCTTGCTTAATTTTGGAACAATATAAATGATTCGTTTTGTCATTACAACTTTTTCAAAGATATTATATTGACGACTTAAGGTTTGTTCTGTTATATTTTTGAACAATTTAATTTCGATAATGTGAGGATACTATGAAAAAACTTACTCTTTTTACAGCAAGCTTATTATGTTCACACCTGGCCTTTGCAACCATAGCTCAACCATCCGAACAAACAAAGCTAACCGGAGATACACTTGTTTCTGCCTTGGTCGATCCCAATGCTGAAACAACAGAATTTTCCGCAACACATGGGGCCACACCTTCGAATGCAGCAGAATATGAAGCTGTCTATCTTAATAACGTTTCTAAAATTGTTCCGAAAAGCAAACATGAAAAAGACCGCAGCATGTATTATTCCGTAGACGCAACCTACCCGCAAATCACAGGCAACAGTTATAAAGAGGCAGAGTCAGCATTCAATAAACAAGTTAACGCTATCATTGATGAAGAAATGCAGCAATTTAAAAACAGTGTACAACTTGATATGCCGCACATGAAAACATTACCGAAAGAAGTACGCAATAATACTTTCAAAATTGATTATGACATCGATGTGATTCATGAACTTGCTATAGTCAGCATACGCTTCACCATTCAGGGAATGCAAGCGGGTCGAGCACATCCTTATCGTTCACATCGCGTGCTCAATTATGATTTAATACATAACAAAGAATTAGCCTTGAATGATTTATTCAAACCTGATGCTAAATATCTGGATGCGCTGGCAAAATACAGCAACACTAAACTGCAAAAAACCGTCGATGAAAAAGACAAATGGATGATTGCAGAAGGCGCTAAAGCCATCGCAAAAAATTATAAAAATTGGAACATTGAAAAAGGTGCGCTTTTAATTACTTTTGATGAATATCAAGTTGCACCCTATGTTTATGGGCCGCAAGAAATTGAAATCCCATACACAGAAATACAACAGTTGCTTTCTCCACAAGCGCAAATTATATCAAGCATTAAAGATAACATAACAAATGTAGGGTAACTTATAAAAAAGGAATACGGCTCGAATGCATACAAAAAAAATCGCCATCATAGGCGCAGGAAATATGGGAAGCTGCCTCTTGGGCGGTCTTATTGCAAGCAAATATTCGGAAGTATGGATTAGCAATCCTTCACTATCTAAATTAAATGCTTTGCAAGAAAAATATCATGCAAAATTTAACATCACAACAAGCAATATGGAGGCTGCAAAAACGGCTGATGTTATTTTATTTGCAGTAAAGCCGCTGATATTACCCAAGGTATTGATTGAATTAGCGGATATTATTAATCTTAACAAACCATTGATTATCTCGACTGCAGCAGGTGTTTATGAAAATATTATTCAACATTTTTTACAAGCACCATCTTCTATTATAAGAGCCATGCCTAACACTCCTGCGATGTTAGGTTGCGGTGCATCAGCATTATTTGCAAATGCTCATGTCACAGCAGAGGAACGAGAAATTGCGGAAAATATTTTTCGAGCGGTCGGAATTGTCACATGGGTTACGTCAGAAAAACTGATGGATATTGTCACTGCAGTTTCAGGATGCGGCCCTGCTTATTTTTTCTTAATCATGGAAGCTATACAAAATGCAGGAATATCTTTAGGCTTATCACCTGAAATTGCACGTCTACTTACTTTACAGACTGCATACGGTGCGGCACGCATGGCACTTGAAAGTGAAAAAAATGTCACGGAACTTCGCGCACAAGTGACTTCCAAAGGCGGCACGACGGAAGAAGCTATTCAGGTGTTGGAGTCAGCCAATATTCGTGATATTTTTTCTCGTGCAATAAAAGCAGCTGACTTACGTGCCGAGGCATTAGCGGGCATCATAGCAAAAGAACTGGAGCCATAACCCTATGTATCAATCATTAAACAATACGGGTATATTTTTAATCAGCAGCATATTTGATTTATATTTGATGGTGTTGTGTGTTCGTTTAATTTTAGCTTACGCACGCGCTAATTATTTTAATCCTATCACACGATTCGTTATCACCATGACTCAACCTGTCATTGCACCCTTAAGACGTTATATTCCCACCTATCATGGCATTGAATATGCTACGCTTTTCTTCATTATTATGCTGGCAACTCTCAAATACTTAATCATTAGCTCGCTATTCTTTTCCATTCCAGGTATAGGATTATTATTTGTGAGTGCAGTTTTAAGTTCCATTAAATTAATGCTTAGCATCTTTTTTTATTCGATATTATTTGGAGCCATTTTAAGCTTTTTAACACCTGGAGAAACGCCTTTATCACAAGTATTGTCGCAACTCTCCGCACCCATTCTACGCCCATTTCAAAGATTGATTCCACCGGTGGGAGGATTTGATCTATCACCTATTCCTGCATTACTTATTTTACAAGTCCTGATGCGAGCTTTATGAAAAAAATGAAAATTGTTTTTGCCAGCCATAATTCAGGAAAAATTCTTGAATTAACCACATTGCTTAAATCTTTTGATGCCGAAATCATTCCGTCATCATCGCTTAAAGTGAGTGACATACCTGAAACAGGCCTTACTTTTGTCGAAAACGCTCTTATTAAAGCGCGGCATGCTTGTCGTGAGACAGGGTTACCCGCCATTGCTGATGATTCAGGATTAGAAGTTTTCGCATTGCATGGAGCACCTGGCATTTATTCTGCCCGATTTGCCGGAGAAAAAGCGGCATCAGATGACAATATAAAAAAATTACTTTCTGAACTTCAAGATGTCCCAGATATTCATCGTCAAGCTCGATTTTATTGTGCCCTGGTTTTTATGCAACACGCTTTCGATCCTACACCTTTGATATGCGAAGCGGAATGGAAAGGCATGATATTGACCCAACCTGCTGGAAAACAGGGATTTGGCTATGATCCTATATTTTATGACTATGACGAAAAATGCTCTGCTTCTGAACTCGCATTAGAAAAAAAGAACCTGATCAGCCATCGAGCTAAGGCATTGCAATTATTATTAAAAAAATTACCCGACAAACTAGGAAAACAGATATGAAAGCATTGTCAGTCAATCATCTCAGAAAAACGTATAGTAATGGACTTACCGCGCTTAATGGGGTTCATTTAGAAGTTGCTGAGGGCGATTTTTTTGCTTTACTTGGACCAAACGGCGCGGGAAAATCAACAACCATAGGCATTTTATGTTCCTTAGTCAAAAAAACCTCCGGCACTGTAAAAGTTTTTGGATACGATATAGACACTGATTTAGAAGCTGCTAAATCATGCATAGGTGTTGTTCCTCAAGAAATGAATTTTAGTCCTTTTGAAAAAGTCCAGGATATTGTGATCAATCAAGCTGGCTATTATGGAATACCGTATAAAATTGCTTATGAACGTGCTAAATATTATTTAAAAAAAATGGACCTTTGGGGAAAACACAATCACTCCGCTTTACGTTTATCGGGCGGTATGAAAAGACGTCTTATGATTGCAAGGGCCTTGGTGAATAATCCAAAATTACTTATTCTTGATGAGCCAACAGCAGGTGTAGATATTGAATTACGTCATGCCTTATGGGTATTTCTTTCTGAACTGAATAAACAAGGCACCACCATCATATTAACAACACATTATCTTGAAGAAGCCGAGCATCTTTGCAAAAATCTCGCTATCATCGATCACGGCGAAATCATTGAAAATGCGGACATGAAGTCCATGATTAATCGCCTGAACATCCAGACTATTATTTTTGATTTCGCAAAACCCATGGAAACCATGCCTGATTTGCCTCACTATCATTACCGCATGATAGATAACACAATGCTGGAAATTGAATTATCTCGACATCAAAGTTTAAATGATTTATTTAAGCTATTTAATCAACAAAATCTCCTGGTCACGAGCATGCGCAATAAAACCAATCGACTTGAGGAATTATTTGTTCGTTTAATCAATGAAAATAAGGCGAAACAAGCATGAGTATCATATTTAACAAAAACATCATTGCCCTGCAAACTATCTTAAAAAAAGAAATTATTCGTTTCATGCGCATATGGTCACAAACTTTATTGCCGCCTGCCATTACCATGACACTTTACTTTATTATATTTGGCAAACTTATAGGCTCACAGATACACGATATTCAGGGTTATAGCTATATGCAATACATTGTCCCAGGACTTACCATGATGTCGATTATGACGAGCGCATATGCCAATACATCTTCTTCTTTTTTCGGCGCTAAATTCAGCAAAAGTATTGAAGAAATGTTAGTTTCATCTATGCCTAATTATATCATTTTATTAGGTTACACCTTAGGTGGTGCATTACGGGGATTATTAGTTGGCATTATCGTCATGTGCATCGGCTTTTTATTCACGCATATTCCTATTTATCATTACTGGATCGTGTTCTGCATGGCCATTTTATCTTCCTTATTATTTTCATTGGGCGGCTTACTCAATGGTATTTTTGCAAAAAAATTCGATGATGTTTCATTTATACCTACGTTCATCCTAACACCTCTCACTTATTTAGGCGGAATATTTTATTCTATTCATCAATTACCCGCAGTTTGGCAAACGATTTCTCAATGTAATCCTATTTTAATTATTGTTTCGACTTTCAAATATGGCATGTTAGGAACCACTGATATCAATATATTTTATGGGTTTTCAATGGTATGTATATTACTACTCGCCATGCTTGTTTGGTGCATCTATTTACTCGAAAAAGGAGTGGGACTTAGAACTTGATTATGTTATATTTTTACCATCAGAGCTAACAAGGACGTTGATCTATGATCAAAAGAATTATCGCCATTTTAGTCGTAAGTGTCGCCATTATCATGGCTATGCCCTATGCCCAACAAGGCTTGCAACTCTTATTGTCATTACATGACTGGATTTCCGGCGTGTTAACTGAAGTATTTACAGGCGCCAATGCTGGCAATATGACTCGCCAACTCATTGCATTACTCGCAGTACCTGTCATTATTGGACTTATTCCTGCGATATTATATTGGGTAGTCAAGCACAGCTGGTTTCCCTATTTTATGCAGTGTGTTTGGATTGTTTGGTTGATACAGACATCGGCGTTGATTGTGATGGCGAAGATTTAACTTCAGACTATCCGGTTAATCAAGCAATCAGAAGAACCCACCCCTGAAATGTTTCGGCGCGAGACTTTATTGTAAGACGACTTGCTATATCGCCGAAACATTGTCAGGGGCCCATTTTTACTAACCTCAGAAAATGCATTTTTATTATGTATAACTTACCATGAAAATACTATTTATATCGAAGCTAAAAGCTCTTGATAAAGATCTAACCATTGTGGATTATCACGTTCTATCAAATTGATTTTCCAATCTCTACGCCATTTTTTAAGAGTTTTTTCTCGTTTTAGCGCCTCTTCTTTATCTTCATGTATTTCAAAATAAACGAGTTTATTTACAGAATATTGCTTTGTGAATCCTGGTACTAAACCTGATTTATGAATAGCAACCCTTTTTGCAATATCTATAGTAATTCCTACATATAATGTTCCATATTTTTGACTGCATAGTATGTATACATAATATTTATTGTCATTCATTGAATGTTTCGCTCCTATTTTTTGAACATATGAAGAATTTAATAACAAGAAAATCTATGATTTGATGCCAACTAAAAATGGGCCCCTGACAATGTTTCGGCGATATAGCAAGTTGTCTTACAATAAAGTCTCGCGCCGAAACATTTCAGGGGTGGGTTCTTCTTAGTTGCTTTGATTAACCAGATAATAATGAGATTTAATTATATCCAATAACTTGTCTTAACCATAACTTTAGACAATACTCCCATTAGCTTTTGAATAATTAAAGGCAGTTTGTTCGCACCTGCTTTCATAGCATCATCTCTATGTAAAGCTTCATCCTGCTGCATTTGTTTAAGTATCGCATGGCTTTTATGATCTTGCCGTGCCAACTGCGTCATATGTTTTTCCAAATGATTAACGACTTGATGCTCTGTCTCGGCCAAAAAACCTAAACTCCAGGCATCCCCCACCAATCCTGCCGTAAAACCTATCGAAAAAGACCCTGCATACCACAATGGATTGAGATAGCTAGTATGACTGCCTAGCTCAACGACACGTTGTTTACACCACGCCAGATGATCACCTTCTTCAATCGCTGCCTGTTGCATTTTTTGCTTGATAACAGAAGAGCGTGAAACAAGCCCCTGACCGTGATAAAGCGCCTGGGCACAGACTTCGCCTGTGTGGTTGATACGCATGAGAGCCGCAGCATGTTTACGCTCTGCTGCATTCATAATAGATTCTGGAATAGGATCGGCTGGATTCGGCCTGCCTGTGGTTTTAGCTGTATTTGATACAGCCCTCAGCGCCTGGTCAAAACCTAAACATACATGGTCAAATAATGAATAATGCCGTAATTCTTTCATGGGTGAAGCCTGTTTAAATCATTATGTCATGCTATGTTAGCTTGAAAATGGGAATTTTCCTACATAACGCGATTCTCAACTTTAAATTACGTTAATGTAGGGTGGGCGCAGCCTTATCATTACCCATAATCCAAATGGTTAATAAAAGTTGAGAATCGCGTCTACATATGTATTGACATGAAAACCTATTTTTAACACAACACAATAACCTATAAATAGCACGATATGATATACTAAATCACTTCTTTCAGTGCATATCCTTCTTTCTGCTTTCTCCTTCACTATCATCACCTGACACATCTTTAGGATTTTCTTTTGGTTTTGATTTCTGAGAAAAGAATGGCATGTGGCCTTCTTCATGCTCACCAAGCTTTAATTTATGTTTTAAATTGTTTGGCACAACTAAGTTAGGAACTGATACTCCAGTTCTATCTTCACAAGTTATATTCAATTTTTCTTTGTATCGCTCACAAATCAGCATATACACTTGTAATAAATCTTTATCATAAACCTCAATAATTGTTCCAGGCGGAGGAAATTCTTTAAATATTTCACGAATCTGATCTTTCACATATTGCACGCATTCCCTAGTGATCTTACCATCCTTCTGCAAAATGGGTTTTTGCCAACTTACAATGGATAAGCTGCCATCTTGTTCGCGGTGTTTATAAAAACTTGCCTCGCTTGTTTTAATCTTAGGGCTTGTAACTAATTCTCGCATTGTTAGGGCTGAAGAAGAGTCAAATTTCATCTTTTCTGATTGAACATATGGAGTTTCATCCAATGCCATATGTTGTCGCATCTGACGGTTTTGAAACTCCCTACTTGATAAAACTTTTGCTTTTTCTATGGCATCTTCTTCTGTAGGAGACTTTATTTTTGCAGTTTTTGTTTCTTTGGCCTCTGTCTTTGCTTTTCCCTGTTCTACATCTATGTTTTCTGTTACCGATTTTTCTTCAGTTGGTTTTTTTTCTTCAACTTCTTTAACTGTTGGCGATATGATATTGGTTAGATACAAAGCGTTATATTCAGTATCTGAAAAAGATTTGGCTGCCTTAATATGCTTTACCTCATCTTGCTGTGTTTTTTCTTGCTTTTCTGGATTTGCTGGATTTTTTGCTTGAATCGCTACCATTAAATTAACAAGATCAGAAGAATATTGTCCATCATGTATAGACTCTGCCATCAGATTTTGTTTCTCTAAATTTTCAATAATTTTTTCCTTTTCACCAGGCTGTAATTTGGGAATTAAATATGTTAATGTAGGGATGAAATCATCAGATCCTGCTTGCTTAACCTCTTTGCTAAGTAAAATAAAGATATAATTAATGAGAGTTCTCAACCGATCTCGCAAATTATCGACTTTACCATCTTTTAGTTCTAAGAATAATTTTCCAATGACTGTTGATTGTTCTTCTTGCAACACTTCTTGATAAGCACGGCCCACTTCTTTACCAAACGAATGCTTAGCCAACAAGGCCTGCGGAGTTCCGGATGTAAATAAATCTGATCGAAACTTAAATTTGCCTTTGGTAAAATAATCATTAAACTCATCTTTGTTATTTTTAATAATGTCTTTAAATTCATTCCTCTTATTTTCATCAAAAATAATTTTTCCATCGACTTTAGTAAAACACTGAGAAAGTCTTATATCTAACTCATACTCCTTTAATAACCTCATGCGATGCTCAAGCACCGCTTTTATATGTGCTGCAATACCTGTGTTTAAAGAATCCTTAGCAAGATCTTCTGGATTTTTCATTCCAATATGTTTAGCAAAATTAACCCTATCTTCATGTGACCATAAATTAAATTCTTTATCATTAAATAGCTTACGCTGTTCATCCATACCAAGCTTAAGATTTTCTACTGCTACACGAATAGTGTTTGCAAATGTTTCGGTATATTTAATGCTCTTTGGATATTCTGTAAAATGATTGGTAGGATTTGCAGAAAAAAATTGAAATCTCTGACTTGAGCCTAATTTAAGCCCTCTTTTTGTATTAAAATATTCTTTGGCAAGCGCTGCACCAAAATCTATTCTTACGCATTCCCTGCTTTCCTTCCCATCTTTATCTTTCGTAATGACTACACCAATATTTTCTGAATGCACATCGTTGTCGGCAAATAATGCGGATAATACTAAAGCTTTTTCTATACCTGAATATACTAATTTATTATCACCTGTTTTTCTTTGAATGGCATTCTTAAATATTTTTCCTACTTTTGTTCTTAAAAATTGCTGGGTTCCAAGAAACTTAGGTCTTTTTCTTATCTCGCTTACTTCGACATTAACTTTATCGATATGAGCTTTAACGATGTCAACAGCCGCTGGTATATCAATAGCTTCTACTTGTAGTTTTTTAATTAAAGCAGTATATGCTGGATCAACATTTTTATTTTCTATATATTGAGTTAAATTAACATCTTTTATATCTTTAGCATCTTTTAACTCAGCATGCAATGCTTCTAATTGCGGCAATCCATAATGATTTTCGTAAATATCTTTAAATAAATTTTTATATCCGTCAAAAAATTTTGAGCCAATATAAGGAGCATCTTGAGCAGGGTGTTTTCTGGCTACCATTTCTGGCGATACATTTGTATATATTTTAGATGACATTCTAGTTGCTACAAATTCACTAATATCTTTTGCAACATAATGTAATGGATTTTTTCTTTCAAGGATTTTTAGACGCTTATAACTTGTGTCTTGTTTGAATAAATACGTGGATCCATCGCTTATATTTTTATAAATTCCACCAAATTCTCCCGGTTTATTCGCGCCACCTGATTTTTCTCCCACTTTCACATAGGCATTTTCAAAACGCTTCAAAATGGATGAATCAGACTTTTTCTCTTTTTCTAAGCGATCAATTTGCTCGATCAAACTATACAATGCCTTGCCGCTTATATCTGCTGGATAAGAAATATTGCTGTCTGCATGATGTTCTTTTATGTATTTCTCAATATCTGCTACGCTTATAATATTGAAATGATTCGGTTTGCTTAATGTCTCATCGCTGATAGGTTTTATATCGGGTTTTCGTATAGTCAGATCCATCAAAGCTGAGGTAAACTCTGGTTTATCACCTCCATTAGGATCTTTAAGCCATTTTTTCAAGGCTTCCTCACGATTTTCTTCTTCAGGCATGTATGCCTTAGCAACTGCTCCTCTCCATTTCTCGGCCGCTCTATGAGACAATGCAATAGCTTCGGGTGGTGGTGTAAACTTTCCTCTTATTTCATCAAAATTATCCGGGCATTCAAACCATTTGTTTCCTTGGGGATTGGAATCATAATAAATGAATACCCTATCGTTGGTATAAGTCAAATGATAAACATTTTTTCCCTGTGCCTGTTGCGCTTTTATATAAGCATTCCGTGCTTCAACAGTGGCTGTCACGCCTTCTTCAAAATGTTGTGCTTCATAAATCTTCGATGCACAACCCATTTCTTGATTATTTATTCTAAACAACTTCATCTTTTGCAAATTTTCTGCGGTTCTAATAAACCAAGCCCTAAATTTGCCTTGAAAAGCTACTGTTCTTCTAAATCTATCTTGAGCTGCTTCGTCTTTCCCACCCGTCACTTCCGCAAATACTTGTTTGACGTTTTTCATTTCAGAATATTTACTAAACTTTCCAGTCAAAATATATTTGAGCCTTAAAGATTCATTACGCATTCTTACAAAAGTATTCGGTATCACTAAAGATAATGTTTGATTTTTTAATGCTGCTTTTATTATTTTTCCTTTCATATTGATCTTTGTTTTTTTATGTAAATCAGATATACCTTTATATTGTTTTAGTAACGCAACATGTAATACGATTCGAGCCATTTGCGAAGTATCTCTTCCGATTTCTCCATCGATAGATACAAATAAATTACCAGATTTATCTTCGGGATTAGAACTCATCACATCTTTGGAGACTTTATCAAGCATTGCTCTGACGGCATGGCTCTTGCCTGATCCTGATGGACCTCCTATCCATAAAACTAATCTTTCCCTCCATTTAGGTCCAGAATGGTATTGAGTTGATTTTAAAAAAACTGCATTTCTAAAAGCCTTACTTTTTGATTCTTCTTTAATGGCTTTTTTGTATAATCTCAATCCCTCTTTTCCTAATAATTCTTTCAGTCTTATAGGATCTGTTAAACCTTCATTATTTTTGCTTTCTAATGCGTTTTTTAATGCTTGAATAAACAATTTTCTGTCTCTAGTTGTTCCCTCAGGATGGGTATCTTTGTGTAAGATTTCATCCACCGGATCACTTCCTAGAATTTCGGTGACACGTCGAGCAGATACTGAAGGATCTTCTACTTTTCCTTCTTTTGATTCTATTTCGTAGTTGTCAATTTTACTTTCAATTTCCTGCCAATTTAGAGGAGGTGGCGGAAGCTCGTCAGGCTCAATCTTGACATCTTCTATAAATCTACGTGGTTCACCCATGCCGCCCCCTCATATTCTGTATAAACAATAGACTATATATACATTTTAGACGAGAATTGACCTATTTTGAGCTTATATTTGTGTATTTTTTTATCGAATCAAATCAGGAAGTTAAGAACTAAACCGTTGTTTTAGGTATCACCTTAACCGTGCCAGGCTTCACTAAATCAAGGAAAATCATAAGGGCGAGCTGCTCTGTTTCACGTAATTTTTCGAAATAATTATCTCTAAATAACTCCTCCGCACGTGGAGTGATGACATCCAGAGGTACAAAATTTTCTACATTTTGTAAGTATGACTTCCATTCGGGATTTTTTTCTTCTTTATTAGCAGCCTCCGCAATAGGAATTTTTAAAGCTGCGCACAAAAATGAAATTAAACCTCTATCATTTTTTATCGTACTTGCCACATATTGTTTACATGCCTCCTCACTACCCCATGATTTCCATGCATAAAGAATAGGTATCAGTTGGGGATGCTCAATGAGTCGATCACTGTCAGTCCATACCATTATTTTTTCAACCGCGATTTTCTTCAATTCTTGCAATTGCTCGTATGTAAAATCACGTTGTTCTGCAGGCAGATAAGTATCTTCTTGTTCATTATGCTGTCGGCTTTGTTCATTGAGTTCATGCACTGTGGTATAAATACTATTAACAATTTTTTCAACCGCTTTTTTAAACACATGAAACCGTTCATCATTATTTTCATAACGCCTTAACAATTGATGTAAAATACGATGAATACGCATTGCAGTATTAAGCCGCAACTTCGAACTTATACCTGCAGGAAATAAATCTCCACTATCCAATAACGCAGTAATCACATGTTCTATATTATTTTTTTCTACGCTAAATGCACCATGACTATCCATAATATCCAGGAATTTAAGCACTCTGTCATCCTGATTCAAACGCAAAAGTGCCATAGCAAATCCTTTTTCATCATGCGCTGAATCAATGACTGCTTGCATTTCGGCTTCAGAAAAGCTATCACTTGCGATAGTAAATCTAAAATAAATATCAAACAGATCAAAGGTGCATATTCTTTTATTTTTACGTGCAACGGCTTCTGAGTGGAAAAATGATAAATCAGATTGATATATACCACGTAAACGCGGAAATAATCTTATTAATAATCGCAATAAAATTGCTCTAGGTGTTTTAATGGATCGATTTAAAATTTCATCACAGCGTGTTTTATCCTCAGCAATTTTTGCTTTATCAAAGCTTAGTACATGTTCTGCAAGATCTGCAAATAAATCTTTGTTTTCTCTAACACCATTAAAGACTTGCGGTTCAAATACTTGAAGAGCAATAATCGCAAAAAAATCCACTGGATTTACCAAATCTTTCACAAAAACATAACTGAAACTTAAGGTATTCACATAACGTGTAATGTCTCGGCAATTTTCGAAGAAAAATTTAATGGTTGAATAATACATATCTGCCCAATAATCGGCATCCCATTTATTCTCTGGCACAATATCAATGACATGTTGCAACCTATCTAATAAAAGTGATTCAATATCTTGCTTTGAAATCGGTGGAACCTCAAAAGGAAGTTGCACAAGTTTACCTACATAATCAGCGCCTTCATTCCATCGCAAGTGATTAACAACCTTAACCATATAATCTTTATCCATGGCTAAAATATAAATAGTATTGGCAAAGTCACCTATAGATTTTATCATTTGAAATATTTGAATAATTTCATCATCTTTTAAACGCGCGATATTATCAATAAAAATAATCAGTTTATGCTTTTGCTTGCTTAACAATTGATTAAGCTCTGCTTTCACCATAGTTAAATCTCGACCAGATTCCCAACCAAAAGATTCTTCTTTGATTTTTTTTCTGCGAAACATTTTGGTAAACCAGGAATAAGGTAAACGATATGCTTTAGGAATTGGTTTATGCGTAAAAAATGAAATATATAATTCAAGTAATGATATAATTTTATCTGAATTTTCAAAGTAAACAGCTGCTCGCATTTCTGATGATAGTCTACGGAAAAAGCTGTAAATTAACTCATTTTGACCCGAGTAACTCCAAGGACTGAAGTTTAATAATATAGGACGTTCTTCATCAAACATATTACTTGAAGCATAACGTAATTCTTCAAGTGTTAAATTAATGATAGATGTTTTACCTGTACCCCAACCACCGTATAATCCAATGACTAAGCTCTCTACATTAGTATGGTCCACAATACTACGCGCTAGAGATTTGGCAAATTCGGCTCTGCCTAATCTATCTTGTTCTTTTGTGAGAATGGGACGGTCAGCATCTAACATGTTGTCATGCTCCATGTATAGATACATTATACCAGAACTATGCTAGCTCTCGTATTTCTCTAGCTTTTTATTGATCAAAATCTGGATAATGAACAATAGTAGAGCGACAAAAAATGCAAGATAAGCATAACTCATGAACGCTTTCCTGTAAATTGGCAACTGTATGACCACATCACTTATGGTCTCAGGCACGCTAGAAAGCGTTGCTAACCAACCTGCAAATGCGCCGCCAAATCCCAAAGAAACAAACCAAATACCCATCATCATACCTGTAAGATGCCTAGGAGCTAACATAATGACGGCAGAAAGTCCTATAGGCGAAAGCAATAATTCACCTATGGTAATCAAGACATACGACGATACTATCCACAAAGGGCTCACTAAATGGTGATGGTTAGTAAAGTAAGTACTAAAGGCTAATGTTAAAAAACCCAAGCCTACAAAAAATATAGCCAAAACAAACTTTGAAAAATAGGAAGATGATGTATATTTTTCATTAGAACTTTGCCATGACCATGCAAAAATGAGCCCTAATAACACGACGAATATACTTTCTAAGGCATAAAACACGGTAGTTGGAATATGAAAACCAAAAACATCTTTATCAACTAATCGATCAATAAATAAATTTGCGGAAAAAAATATTTGCATCCATATCATCCAAAAAACTATAGATGCCATAATCAAAATATTTAACGTGATTAATCGATTACGTTCACGTGGACTGTGTTTGTAAGCCAACCAAAAAACAAAAAATAACAAAAACACACCCGCCATAGGTAGCAGCCATTTACCTGCCCACTCACTACTTAAAAAATTCGCTATCAGTGGAATCGCAAGTATTCCGTAAAATAACAAAAATGGTTCAGTCAAAAACCATTTTTGTTTTAATTCATGCATAGCAGCTTGATAATTAATCGCACCGGATCGAATACCATACATAAAAGTCATCAAACCAACAATCAAACCACCGCTTGCTAATGCAAAACTTGCATGCCAACCAAAATGGTCTTTAATAAATCCTGATGTTAACCCTGCAAACAATGCGCCTATGTTGATACCTACATAAAAAATAGTGAATCCTGCATCACGCATTGCATCACCATGAGCATACAAGGTACCCAACAAACTGGAAATATTCGGTTTAAACAAACCATTACCAAGCACAATAATCGCTAAGGCATAATAAAAAGTATTTGGATCAGAAAAGACAAGAAAAGCGTAGCCCAAACTTAAAATGATAGCGCCCCACAGAATCGCTTGCTTAAAACCCAATATACGATCTGCAATAATGCCGCCTATCATGGGAGCAATGTAAACGAGCGCACTAAATGAACCCAAAATAGTATAGCTTTTGCTGTCAGAAAATCCGTAAGCTTTTGTCATGTATAAAACCAAAAGCCCTTGAACTACATAAAATCCATACCGCTCCCACATTTCTGTCAAAAATAAAAATGGCAGTGCTTTAGGGTGTTTACTTTTTTCTATGCCTTCTATTACTATGTACGTTGATTCCATTCACTTGTTCTCCCTTAAACTTCTAGCCCGCTATACTTCAACAACGCATCTATCGTAGGTTCACGTCCACGAAAAGCAATATATAAAGCCATAGGGTCATACACCCCACCCTGCTCTAAAATATTTTTCAAAAACGATTGTCCAGTATCATGATCAAAAATACCTTTTTCTTCAAATTTAGCAAATGCATCGCTTGATAAAACTTCCGCCCATAAATAACCATAATAACCTGCCGCGTATCCGCCGGCAAAGACATGTGAAAAACTATGTTGAAATCGATTAAATGCGGGAGTCGGCACAACCGAAACCTTATGACGCACATCATTTAATACCGATTGTACTTGCGGGCCTTTTTTTGGATCATAGCTTAAATGCATATGAAAATCGAACAATGCAAACTCTAATTGCCGTAGTATATGCAATCCTGAATGGAAATTTCTTGCCGCAATCATTTTACTAAATAATGCATCAGGCAAAGTCTCTCCCGTTTTTTCATGTGAAGAAATCAAATCCATCACTTCTTTTTGCCAGCACCAAAATTCTAAAAACTGACTAGGAAATTCCACGGCATCCCAAAGTACGCCATTGATACCTGACACACCTGCATAATCTACTTTTGTCATCATATGATGTAGACAATGCCCAAACTCATGAAACAAAGTTAAAACCTCATCATGCGTAAGTAATGAAGGTTTGTTATCCATAGGGCGGGTAAAATTACAGGTTAAAAATGCGATCGGTAATTGAATTTTTCCGTTAGGCAACAATCGGCGCACACGACACTCATCCATCCAGGCGCCTTCGCGCTTATGTTGTCTAGCATATAAATCCGTATAAAAATAAGCACGTAAATTTTTGTTTTCATCATACACTTCAAAAAACTGCACATGAGGATGCCAGGTATCCACATTAACATTTTCTTTCACTGTAATACCATAAAGTTTCTGCATCACAGTAAACATACCTGACAACACTTTATCTGCAGGAAAATAAGGACGCAAATCTTCCTCAGAAAACGCAAATTTACTTTGTTGTAATTTTTCAGAGTAATACGCAAGGTCCCACGCTTCTATTTTATCTATGCCATCTATAGCTTTTGCAAAGGCTGTTAATTCATCCATTTCAAGTTGCGCTGCTTTTTTTGCTTTATCGACTAAATCATTTAAAAAAGTTAAAACACGCTCGGGAGTCGCCGCCATTTTTGTTTTTAATGAATATTCTGCATAGTTTTTAAAATCTAATAATTGCGCAAGCTCATGACGTGTTTTTAAAATATTTTCCATGACTGAGGTATTGTCCCAACGTCCGCCATGTGGGCCTTGATCGGATGCGCGTGTGACATAAGCTTCATACATTGAATAACGCAATGCTCGATTCGAAAGATATTTCATGACGGTGGAATAACATGGATAATCCAATGTTAATACCCAACCAGTTTTATTGTGTTCTTTGGCATTTTCTTCAGCCATTTTAATCGTTTGTTCTGGCAAGCCTTTTAATGCATCCCTATCAGTGACATGCAAAGTCCACCCATGTGTTGCATCCAAAATATTTTCAGAAAATTGTGTCGTAAGCTTGCTTAATTTTTGTTGCAATTCGCCGAATCGTATTTTAGCTTGCGCTTCCAGGTGTACGCCTGACAGACGTAAATCACGTAAACTATTATCAATGATTTTACACTGTGCCGGTGTTAGCGTTTTATAATCAGGACTTTCCGCAATATCTTGAACAGCTTTATACAAAACCGTACTCTGCATCATCTCTGTGTGATATTCCGTCAGCATAGGTAAGCAATTTTTATAAGCTTCACGTAACTTATCCGTCTCCATGACAGCATGAAGATGAGAAATCGGCGCCCAAACTTGCCCTAAGTGATCTCCCATCTCTTCCATAGGTGCCAACAAGGTATTCCAAGTATATTTTTCATGCTGCGCAAGAAGCTGGGCAAATGTTGCTCGGTTTTGGGTCAGCAATTGTTTTATCGTGGGTTCTATATCATCAGGACGTATCGTACTAAAAGAAGGAAATGTGTTAATTGAATTATTCATGAACAGTCTCTTATAATTTTATATAGGAAAAGTATGCCTTGCGCCAAGCAGAAAAACCATCAATAGTTTTGTCCACGTCAGTATTTTTCAGCTATAATCACCGCTCATTTATACATAAATACGAGTCATGATGAAAACCACAACTCACGACAACAAAACATTACAAGGGATGATCGCAACCCTACAACAATTTTGGGCAGCCAAAGGCTGTGTCATTGTTCAACCTTATGATATGGAAGTGGGCGCGGGAACCTTTCATCCTGCCACTTTTTTGCGCGCTATTGGCCCTGAGCCTTGGCGTGCCGCTTATGTACAACCTAGCCGGCGACCTACCGATGGTCGATATGGCGAAAATCCTAATCGCGTGCAGCATTATTATCAGTTACAAGTGATGCTTAAACCATCACCAGCAGATATACAAGAGCTTTATCTTGATTCACTGCGCACCTTAGGCATAGATACCCTTAGTGATGATATTCGTTTTGTTGAAGACAACTGGGAAGCACCAACCCTGGGAGCTTGGGGATTAGGCTGGGAAGTGTGGTTAAATGGCATGGAAATCACTCAGTTCACCTATTTTCAACAAGTAGGCGGTCTGTCCTGCCAACCTGTCACAGGTGAGATTACTTATGGTTTAGAACGTTTAGCCATGCCCATACAAGGTGTGGACAATATTTATGATTTAGTCTGGGCCCGTTCACCTGATGGCACTGTTGTGACTTATGGTGATGTTTTCCACCAAAATGAAGTTGAAATGTCTATTTACAACTTTGAGCAAGCAAATATTGATGTCTTATTTAAGCAATTTCAAACCTATGAACAAGAAAGTTTACGTCTGATTGAATTAGACTTGCCATTACCTGCCTATGAAATGGCAATGAAAGCATCCCATACGTTTAATTTATTAGATGCTCGCCGCGCTATTTCTGTGACGGAGCGTCAACAATATATTTTGAAAATTCGCCGTTTATCCAAAGCGGTAGCGGAAGCTTATTTTGCCAGTCGTGAAAAAATAGGATTTCCCCTGTTAAATAAGTCGGGAGCAAAACATGCGTGATTTCCTAGTTGAAATTCACACGGAAGAATTACCACCTAAAACGCTCAAGCGTTTAGCAACACATTTTTTACATGAAATTGAAACACGCTTAAACCAAGCTGAACTCCGTTTTGAGTCTGCCCAATTTTTTGCAACACCCAGACGTCTTGCCGTGCTTGTAAAAAAACTTACTGAAAAGCAAGCTGATTCGATCATTGAACGTAAAGGCCCTGCAAAGGGAGCGGCTTACGATAAAGAAGGTAAACCTACACCTGCATGTATGGGTTTTGCAAAATCATGCGGCATAGACCCAAGCGCACTCATCACCATTAAATCAGCTCAAGGTGAATGGGTGGGCTTCAAACAAGCTGTCAAAGGCAAAACAGTACGTGAATTATTACCTGCTATGGTCAACGATGCACTTGCTTCACTTCCTATTGCAAAACGCATGCGTTGGAACGATGGCACTATCGAATTTGTAAGACCCGTCCATTCGGTGATGATGCTATACGGTGACAAAGTAATTTCGGGCACTGTTTTAGGGTTAGCTGCTGACAGAAAAACGCATGGACACCGTTTTTTAAGTAAAGCATGGATATCTATTCCAAGCCCTTCCACTTATGAAGAAATTTTAGAAAATCAATTTGTGATCGCTGATTTCGAGCGGCGTAAAACACTTATTCGCCATGAGATTGATGTCGCTGTCCAAAACACATTAGGTGAGCATGCTAGTGCTGTGGTTGATGAAACCTTACTTGATGAAGTCACAGGTTTAGTCGAATGGCCTGTTGCTCTATGCGGCAGTTTTGATAAGGATTTTTTATCTGTTCCTCCAGAAGCACTCATTTCCGCAATGCAAGATCATCAGCGCTATTTTCCTATTGTTGACAAGAAAACACGTGCGCTTCTCCCAAATTTTATTGCTCTCATCAATATAAAAACCAAAAGCCCCTCACATGTGATCCATGGTAACGAACGTGTATTACGTGCGCGACTTTCTGATGCAGCTTTCTTTTATGAAACTGACAAAAAAACGAAATTAAGTGAACGTATCCCATTATTAAAAAATATAGTATTCCAAGCAGGATTAGGGACTTTATTAGATAAATCAGAGCGCATCAAAAAACAAACTTGTTTTATGGCAAAAGCTTTAGATATTAACAAAACACAAGCTGAACTTGCGGCAACACTTGCAAAAACCGATCTTACTACGCAATTAGTCGGTGAATTTCCTGAGCTGCAAGGTATTGCTGGATATCGCTATGCATTATGTGAAAATCAACCAGGCGACATACCTATTGCGCTAAAAGAACAATATCACCCGCGTTTTTCGGGCGATGTCGTACCGTCTACAAAACTAGGTTGTATACTCGCTATTGCTGATAGATTAGATACACTCGTCGGTGCATTTGGCATCAATCAAATTCCAACTGGGGACAAAGATCCTTTAGGTTTACGTCGTGCAGCTTTAGGTGTATTACGTATTTTAATTGAAAATAAGCTTGACCTGGATTTGCAAACCTTAGTGGAGCATGCCTATTCAGCCTATGATAACACCTTAAAAAACAAAGAAACTATTTCACAAGTATTGAATTTTATACTTGAACGTTTAAAACCTTGGTATCAGGAACAAATGATTTCTGCCGATGTTTTTGCATCCGTAGCAGCGCTGCATATTACTAAACCCTACGACATGCATAGACGTATACTTGCTGTGCAAACTTTCAAAAATCGCCCTGAAGCTATCGCGTTAAGTGTTGCGAATAAACGGGTCAGTAATATTTTATCTAAATACGAAGAAAATATTTCATCTTCAACGCTTAATTCAAGTTTATTTGAAAATGATATAGAAAAAACGCTAGCAGCACAGATTGCTAATATGCATGATTCCATTAGTTCTCTCTCCGAGAATGGTGATTATCCCGAAATCTTAACAAGACTTGCAGGTTTAAGAGAACCGGTGGATCAATATTTTGATAAAATACTCGTGATGGCAGATGATAAATCATTGCGTGAAAATCGTTTATTAATGCTCAAACAATTACGTGGATTGTTTTTACATGTTGCGGATATAGCTTTATTACAATGAAAAAATTAATCATTCTCGATCGCGATGGAGTCATTAATTATGACTCCGATCATTATATTAAAACACCTGATGAATGGCATGCCATTCCAGGAAGTCTTCTCGCTATCGCAAAGTTAAATCGTGCAGGATACCATGTTGTCGTTGCAACCAATCAATCAGGGGTCGCACGGGGTTTTTATGATATTCCTATGTTACACCGCATTCATGAAAAATTAACCTCTGAACTCGCGAGTGTTGGGGGAGTTATTGATGACATATTTTTTTGTCCCCATCATCCTGATGAGCATTGCGGATGCCGAAAACCAGCACTTGGTATGTTTCATCAAATACAGAAAAAATATAAGATGGATTTATCCGATGTTTATTTTATCGGAGATTCTTACTCTGATATGCAAGTTGCAGAAAGACTACCGTGCAAACCTATGCTTGTTTTAACAAGCAAAGGCGAAAAGACATTAAAAAATAATCCTGAATTTTTAGCCATCCCTCATTTTATGAATTTAGCAACCGCAGTAGATTATATACTTAGCCAAGAACAGGAATAACCATGCAGAGATTCAATATTTTTTTACGTTCATTTGTTTTTACTATTTTTATGTCAACTTTTACTTTTTTTTATAGTTTTTTTTGTGTAGCCGCCAATATCTTACCGTTTCGTTGTCGTTATGCCATCATCATGTTTTGGAATAAAATTATCATTCATGCATTAAAAATACTATGTAAAGTTGATTATAAAATTGAAGGTTTAGAAAACATTCCTAAAGATAGAACCGGCATTATTTTATGTAAACATCAATCTACATGGGAAACATTCATGGTTCCCACCTTGTTTCACCATGCTGCCATTATTTTAAAAAAAGAATTATTGTGGGTACCTTTTTTCGGCTGGGGTTTAGCGATAATCGATCCTATTGCCATCAATCGCAAAGATCCCACTAATGCTATGGACCAGGTGATTTCTCAAGGTAAAAAATGTTTGGCGGAAGGCCGTTGGATTTTAGTATTTCCTGAAGGTACTCGCATCCCCGTCGGACATATAGGTAAATATCGTTTGGGAGGTGCAAGACTTGCGACAGCAACACATGCGCCTATTATTCCAATCGCACATAATGCGGGACGTCATTGGCCGAAACGCGGATTTATTAAAAAACCTGGCACTATTCGACTTGTGATTGGGAAACTTATTGAAACGGAAGGACGTACACCGGAAGAGCTGATGGAAGAGGCAAAAACATGGATAGAAAAAACAGTAAAGAAAATTGGAGGATGAAGTGCCCGATTTTACAAATATTTTCTCATCGACAACTGCAATCACAACAAAATGATTGACCAAGGGAATATTAAATATATACTTTATCCATACAGTATATTTTAACGGAGAACAATCTATGTCAACCGCAGCTTTAACAAAGGTTTCGATGAATCTCACCGAACGAGATATAAAAAACACAGAAAGTGTTCGCAGCTTATTCCACGTCCGTACTAATGCCGATGCAGTAAGCGCAGCCTTAGGCATCACCCGTTCTTTAGGTGAAATGGTCAAAAATGGAAAAGAATTGCTAATCAGAGATAAAAACGGTGAGATTTCTAAAGTATTAATACCGGGACTAGTTGACGATGAATGATAAAAATCAACAGCAAGGCTGGGGCTTTATGCATCATTCCCCCGCAGTTACTTACCCCTGTAATCCATGGTAAAATCGACAGTCGTTTTATTTTCAGCAGTCATTTTACTGCTTGCTGTTTTAAAAAAAGCAGCATCTTGTGTTAGTAAACTTTTGACGGAATCTGATGAAACATCTACATTGTTTTGAGTAAGTTGATTAATCTTGGTTTTCAGTATATTAATAATCGATGTATGTTGATATTTTTCAGCTAACTCCAAGGCAGTATAACGTCGATCATCGAATTTACGCTTGTCTTTTAAATTTAAAAACGTTAGTGTGCAATGTTTGCTCTCTACTAATATGCTAACCACCTCTGTGCGTCCTTCCTGTGCCGCTAGCATCAAGACAGTTCGTTCCAAATAATCAGCTTGTGTGAAGAATTCTTCTGTACAGAGTTCGCTCTCTGACAATATAATGACCATCTCCGTATTGCCAGCCTCTGCAGCATCCCTCCACTCACCATCAGCTAGTTTGAAACATTCTAATGTGCAATATTTACTCTGTATTAAAATCTTGACAACTTCTTCACGATTTTCTCTTATAGCCGCACATAAGGCAGTATCTCGAAAACCACCTTGTCTGAAATATTCTGGTGTACAGTGTTCACTCTGTAATAATATTTTGACAATGCTTGCATGACCATTTTCTGCGGCTAACTTAAAGGCAGTATTACCATGGTTATCAACTTGCCTGACACATTCTGGTGTGCAGTATTGACTTTCTAATAATTTTTTGAAAGTCTCTACGTCTCCACTCATTGCAGCTAACATAAAAGCAGTACGCCCATAATTATCAGTTTGCCCAAAACATTCTGATGTAAAGTGCTCACTATGTAATAATATGTTAACAAGCACTGCGCAACCTTTCTGTGCAGCCAACATAAAGACAGTATGCTTATCTTTGTCAGTTTGCATCAAGTGTTCTGATGTACAGTGCGTGCTTTTAAGGAATACTGTAATGATATCCATATTTTGTTTTTCAAGCATATATAAGAACAGAGGCTTCTCGTCATTATAAAACCCATGACAAATAGTCTCTGTGAAATGAGTCCCTTTGGGTATCAATTTTAATGTGCGCTCAAAAGCTTCGACATTACCAGAATCAATATATTTATAGAGTTTTTTAACATTTACATTAACATTTTCATGGTCGATCTCATACGTTACTTCACCTTGCATAACATAAGCATATTTTCTTTGTAATGGTGTAAGTTTTGCATGTCCTTGAATACTGCCCTCATAGTTTGATTGTAGATTTTGTTTTTTTTGTAAAAGCTCTTCTGCGATACGTCGAACAAATATGGATAATTCATTCTGCAACAAATCGTACTCTTCTTTTATTTTACGAACATTGATAATGACAGACTGTGTATCATGCATTCTGGCAGGATGCATATAAAGCCGCACTTCCATGTTGCGGCCTCGTGTTAACTTTTCATTTTCTACTAAAAAAACATGTGGATTATCTCTTAACGCAGTGATAATTGATAATGGTTTATGCTGCTCCTCTATATCTCCTGAAAAGTATAAATAACACAAACTATTGACTTGATTTGGTTCTATAAAGATTTGATAAAGATGGGTACCTAAGTGATCTTTATGTTTAACAAATAAAGCTTCAATTTCCTGGACGGTTACACTATTAATATTTAAGTGTTCCAGTACCATGGTGATGGCTCGATTAAGCTCTGTTATTGTATTATTAGATGCAGACTGATCTTCATATAAGTATTTTGTACTCGAAGATCGATCAACATCATAATTACCAAACAAACTAAAATTACAGGACAAACCTCTTTCCCCATAATTCCCTGTATAATCGCCAGTGTGTTGCCTTTTCTCAAAGCCTAGCTTTTTACATTGATCATCTAAAAATGCTTCAACATTATCAATGCCTTGAAAAGCTTCATCAAAGGCACGCAAACTTCGAATATCCTTCAATATTAATACACTGCGCAACATTGAAATGAAATCGTAGAAAAAACCTATTTTGGAATTGGTAGCATGGTATAACACCACATGATCTGGGTAGTTAGATTCAGCTTTTATCACATCGATGAGCTTCGCTTGAAAAGGAGCATCCGTTGCTATGTCAGATAATGGCATGATATTTTTAAAAAACTCAGGAACCAAGACTTCAGGCTTATATTCATGACAATTCAATAATCCTTGAAGATGAGCGACAGTTTGTGTTGGTTTTTGACCCATAGCGGATTGAGGAGCATCTGTTTTTCTTTCCGCTTTTTTTATTTGTTGATTCACCGAAGCCATGGCAACTGTGGTATGAATCAAAGCCTTGCGTTCAGCAGTGGGATCCGGGTAAACCTGCTCTTTAATCAATTGACCGTTTAATTGACCCTGTTCATAGTACAGGGAATATTTACTATACCCATCTGGAGAATATGATAATACGCTAGGCGTCGTTTGAAAATCTTTATAATCGACCTCAGCATGAGAACGAGTTCTTTTGCAAGACCAGGGTAAGTTTTGTTTCCTGTTGTGTAAGTTTTCTTTTACCGGTGCTTGGCAAAGCATTTTAGCCATGGGAGGAAATAACGTAATGGTTTTTTCCTCTCCTGTGTTTGGAACCATATATGTTACCTGAAATGTCTCCTTGCCTCCTTGTATGACAACCTTATTTGTTTTAACAGCTAAAAGCAAAGCATCAATAGGAACCCATATAAAGTGAAGGTGTTCTTGGTTATGAGATGTATCTTTCTGAACTGCCTCAAGTAATACTTGTTCTGATATATAGTCTCGTTCCGTCATAAACATACGATGGGTATGTTGTTGTTTGCCTTTTTCTTCAGTAATAAGATCATGTGAAGGACATGATGCTAAATATGCTGGCGAAACATGCACTTTGCCGGCTGTTTCTTCATAAGCTTCACGGGAAGCTGTCGTAAAAAGATTAAGGTCAGCACGCTCGCTTTTTCCGCCAAGATCACTACACCACCCATCATCAATACGTTCACCAAACAAAACGCAAGGTACTCCACTCACCGTACTGGTAACAAGTATACTGGCTGAGTTATGATTTTCATCGGCACTGACATTCTCAAAGGCGTTAGCATAAGGATGAGGCGTTTTATGAATCCGAATCTCTAAATCATAAAGTCTTCTGGCAATAAAATCTTGTAAATCTTCTATCTGATCGATGTTAAGCACATCACGTAATTGATTTAATGTAGTAAAAAGGGCATTAACATGGGTTAAAAGTTGTTGGTGTTGTTCCTCAAGATCTTTTTGAGTCAAATGTCCATAAATTTCAGCAGCATCTGGATTGCGTATGAGATCACGCAATGTATCTAATTCATCAACATGATAAGCTGACCAATCATAATAGCCTTGACGGTTTAAGTCCTGCATTGCTCTACAACGCAATGCACCGCCATTATCAATGCGATACAATATACTATTGTTTTTATGTAAAATGACATTTTTAAAATGCCCGACTGCAATATCCCAATTAGCTAATAAAACATCGACTAAAAAATGCTTAGCCAATTCTTGCTTAAGCAACATGCTATCTTTACTCTCATGAGCAGGTATAAATGCAGCCAAACGATAAATGCCATTTCCAGGTAGATTTTTATTTTCTAAACACGCAGGAATTTGATTCACAATGACAAAATCAGGCACTGGGCAACCTAACGCTTGATATAAAGCGTCCGATATCATTTCTTCTTGCATGTGATCTAGATCTTCATGGGCTTTAAAAGTGTATTGATTACCTTTAGCATCTTGTAATCGATAAGCACCACCCGAACCTCCACTCATATGTTCTATGAATGTTAATGTAGATAAATCATGAGGAAATATCGTGCCGTCTTGCTTATTGGAAACAAAAAGAAGATTGCTATTTTTTGATTCCTCTGGCTTTTCTTTTCTTGGCAACATAAGGATCACTCTCTCGGTTTTTTGATAAAATTGACACATTATCCTATGGAATTGATAAAAAATCAATCAATTTGAGCTTGATTTATTTAATATAGTCATATAAAATGACCATATTAGGAGGACATATGACTCAAGTAAATATCCATACTGCTAAAGCACATCTTTCTGAATTAATTAAAAAAGCTTTGCTGGGTGAAGAAGTCATCATAGCAAGAGACAACAAACCCATTATTAAATTAGTACCTATTGAAAAACCTTCTCATAAACGCTCCGTTGGGCTTTCAAAAGGGTTGGTACAAATGAGTGATGATTTTAATGAACCATTAGATGATTTTAAGGATTATCGTTAATGGATATTTTGTTAGATACACAAGCTTTTTTATGGTTAAGTTCCAACAACACACAGTTAACAAAAACAGCAAAAAAAACTTTTTTGGATGACAAAAATAATTTTTTCTTAAGCATGGCTAGCATGTGGGAAATGTCCATTAAATGCAGCTTAAATAAGTTAAAACTTCGCCCATCATTAGAACGTTTTCTCTTAAATGAATTACAAGAAAATAGTCTTGAACAATTAGCCATAACATTTCAACATGTCATCAAGGTTACATCTCTTCCATTTCATCATCGTGATCCATTTGATCGTCTGTTGATTGCACAAGCTTTGGTTGAAGATATGCCGATTTTAAGCAGCGACACTATTTTTGATAGTTATTCTATTAAAAGAATATGGTAGACCTTGCGTAACTATTTTCTTGACAAGTTCAGTTAAAAAATTTTAGAGTAGCACCGATTCTCCCTCTTTGCAGCATATGGTAATATACAAGTAGTCAATGCATTAATTTCAGCGAAAGCATCTTTAGAGAGAAAAAATCTATCTGGTGAAACCGCACTTGAATTTGCTGTTTTTGATAGGCATATCGATATTGTCAATGTGTTATTAAGCCATGGCGCGATGATTCAAAAACATAATGCCTAACAAACGTCTCAGTGAATCAAATGATGAATCAGGTGCTTATAAAAAAATGCGGCATAATTAATTGTTAATTATCAAGCAGTTAACTAAGCCTTTTAAAATCCCTATTTTGTTGCTGTTTTTTTAATATTTCGTTAATATTTTATCCATATAATGTGCACTTTAATATTCAAGCGAGGATTTATATGCATCACAACAAACCTGATGATGATTTTAAACAGTATGAAAATATAAGTGATTTATTCGGGCCCCAAAACACCATATTGTCTCATGTTGCTTACCCAAAGAGGAGTCCTTATGCAACGCCTGAAAATAATAGAACAATAAAGAGGAGTCCTAATACAACGCCTGAAAATAATAGAACAGTCTCATATGCCCATCTTTTTTTTGATGATAGCAGCGATAAGGAAAATGTTTCCCCAGTAAAGAATCCCCCTTCTGTTGGCGCTCTTTATCCTAAAAAGAAAGAGAAATTTGAGCTATTATGTGACAATGACTATTGTATTATACCAATACCTGTTGGCACGCTTTATCCTCATGATAAAGAAAATGTTGAGCCGATATCTAACGATAGCACCATAAAGATACCTGTTGGCACGCTTTATCCTGGTGATCAAGAGTATTTTGAGCCGCTATTTAAAGGTAGCACCATAAAGATACCTATTGGCACGCTTTATGCTTCTAGCGACGAGGAGAATGAGGAGGCTGATGAAATCAGTGATGAAGACATGATTAACCATGCTTTTGGACAAGGCTCACATACAGCTAAGAAATTAAGCCCCAGATAAATGCGAGACCCATAAAGAAACCCGTTGTAATCTGAAAAAGATGATTTGTAAATGTCACTTTTGATTTTATCAAAAAGAGATTGCCAATATTTATCCATGGTATCCGCGGCATCCTGCAAGGCGAGCTTCCATTGGCGTGCTTGTAATCCATAGGGCGATTTATACTTTGATTGAACAGCATTATTTGGGACTTATTCCAACTATTTTTTCATGTTCAATCAATTTTTTTAGTGAGTCTTCAACTTGTTGTTTTGATAATTTTGTCCGTATGCTTACTTCATCTGTGACATCTCCTAAATACAAATGAGGCATTTCCTGCAGATTCTGAAATGGGATAACAATATCTCTTGTTTGTTGATCGCCTATGTCTATTTGATGATATTTACTAAAATAATGTTTATAAAAATCCCAGCCTTGCTCAGGATTTTCAATGATATAGTTATTTATTTTAAGCAGCTGCTGATTGTCTTTCATATAACTAATCAAGAAATCCATGATCCATTTCCCCAAGCCCTTCTTTTGTCCCTCTGGAAAATAGTTTCCCGCCCTAATACTATCAAGACAACAACTATTATCTCTGATTTCTCCTTCAGCCGCCCCAAGCTCTACTTTTTTAGCTTTAAGCATGCTGGAATATAGATTCATTTCTATAAGAAAATAGTTCCTCCTAAGCGTAAAATCGAAATACACCCGATAATCAAGGAATAAAGATTGAGGATCTTTATTCTCAGGTTTAGGTTGAAATATAGAATCTTTCATTATAACTGATTGTTTATATTGATCTTTTCTAGTGCCCATATTAATTGTTCCTTTCAATTAAGAAATAAAAAGCCGCATTGTACTACAATGCTTTGAAACAACTGCTATGCCAAATTAATAGCATAACAGCTTGTCTTTATCTCACCTTACGGGTTTCTAACACCTGAAACAAATTATCGTAATAATTTTGCGGGCTCCACACATACCAACCATCCGCATTTGCATTTTCCGCTGCTTGTATTTGTGCATAAATATAATTTAATTTCTTTGCACGAGACAAAGGATAACGATAATTGGAAAGTTCAATATAAGGTATCAACTTAAATGGCAACGGTTTGTTATTAAACTGTTTACGAATCGATGCGAGTGATTTATAAACGGTTTCATAAGGTGTCACGGCATGTACTTTGTAAGGTTCGAAATGTGATGGATAAACCATAGGACAAATCGCATCGACTCCTTTAGAAAACAAAACAATATCCTGTCCTATGTATTTCGATGGACCAAAACTTGCAATGCCAAATACATCCACTTGTAATGGAACACCTACCTTAGATTTAAACCAACTGATGATTTTAAAAATATCTTTTGCATTTTGCGCTGAACCACCATGCTTAGGGTTATAACGAATATAATCCAACTGTATTTGATCTGCGCCAAGATTTAATGCCTTTTGAGCCAGTCTATACCTTTTCTCCCAGTAGGCTTGTGAATGAACAAGATTAGCTGTGCCGCCATTATTAGGAAAAATAATAATTCTTGCCACATATGAAATACCGCTTTCTTTAATCAATTTGATACTTTTTTCATAGGCAGGACTCGTACGTTCAAGATCAACAACAAAGGTGTGAATACCTACTTTTTTTGCGCGACTAATGAGATATTTGACTTGGCTGGGATTTTCCATCGTGGCTTGGCTAATATAAATGCCCTTGATCATGGCCATTGCGCTGCTTGCTTGAAAGAGGAAAAACAGCGTTAATAATACAAGCATCCATTTTGCACTTATCTTATTCATATTATCATCCTCGCAAGTAAGTTCTTATAATGATTCTTCGGCTTGCTATAGGATTATTTTATCGCAAAATGCAAAAAAAGAGTGATAATAGGTAAAGAACTAGATTATCCCTGAACTATTCTGGAGGAATTGTTAAGTTTTTTGTACGTTGTCCAAAAAATGCTGTGCCTATTCTAATCATGGTAGAGCCTTCTGCAATAGCTGCTTCCATGTCATTAGACATACCCATGGATAAAGTATCTAAACCAAAGCCTTTAGCATTCAACTCATCAAATAGTACACGTAATTTATGAAATTCCATTTTTTGTTCATTAAATGAATCTGCATGCTGAGGCACAGCCATCAATCCACGAAGCTTCAACCGTGAAAGTTTGCTGAAAAATTTGGCAAGAGATAGAAGATTTGTCGCATCAATGCCAGACTTGGATGCTTCATGGCTGATGTTTACTTCTATACATATATTAAGCGGGGGTAAATGGAGGGGGCGCTGATCATTTAAACGTTGAGCAATTTGTTCACTGTTCACTGTCTGCACCCAGTCAAAATGCTCTGCTATTTTTTTGGTTTTATTGCTTTGGATTGTACCAATAAAATGCCACTCTAGGTTTTCGTTGGCAAATAAAGCTATTTTTGGCAATGCTTCTTGAAGATAATTTTCACCAAAAATACGCTGACCGGCAGATATGGCTGCTTTAACTCTTTCCATGGGCTGATCTTTGCTCGCACCTAATAAACGAACAGAACCAGGAGGTCGTGAATAGAGATCCTCATATTCACGAATTTTCCGGTGTATGGTTATCAGATTTTGATGGACGCCCACAAGCCTTCCTTGTTAGATAACAGGTCCTGCATTCCTAATCGCATCACTCACGTTAAATTTTTTGAAGTTTTCAATAAACTTTTCCATCAATAACTTAGCATATTTATCATAATCCTGATGATTATTCCACGCCTTGCTTGGATTCAATACTTTAGCATCCACACCCGATACTTGAGTTGGAACTGCTAAATTAAAGCCTGGAATTTGTTCGTAAGTTGCACTGCGTAACTCGCCTTCCACGACTGCGCGTACGATAGCTCGCGTGGTTGGAATAGAAAAACGCTTACCACCCTCACCATGAGCACCCCCCGTCCATCCTGTATTGACTAAATAAACCTCCGCTTCTGATTCATCCAATCGCTTCATCAATAAATCTGCGTATTCACCTGCAGGACGCGGAAAGAAAGGTGCACCAAAACATGTACTAAACGTTTGTTTGATCCCTGTACCTTGACCGACTTCAGTACTTCCAACCAAGGCCGTATAACCACTTAGGAAATAATAGGCTGCTTGCTCTTTTGTTAAACGAGAAACGGGCGGCAATACGCCATATAAATCGCAGGTTAAAAACAAAACAGACGTGGGCTCGCCTGCTCTATTTTTTTCTTCTCGTAAAGGAATAAATTCTCTAGGATAAGCTGCACGAGTATTTTGAGTAAGCGTTACATCACTGTAATCGGGTTCTAATGTTTTTGGATCAAGCACCACATTTTCCATGATAGAACCATAACGTATGGCATCCCAAATCACAGGTTCGCGTTCTTTTGATAAATCGATACATTTAGCGTAACAACCACCTTCAAAATTGAATACGCCATCCTTGCCCCAGCCATGTTCATCATCACCAATAAGATATCTATCAGGATCGGCTGATAAGGTGGTCTTTCCAGTGCCAGAAAGTCCAAAAAATAATGCGGTTTGTCTATCTTTACCCACATTTGCAGCGCAATGCATAGGTAGAACTTCACGCTCTGGCAGCAAAAAGTTCAACACTGAAAACATTGCTTTTTTCATTTCGCCCGCGTAATAAGTTCCGCAAATGAGTATTTTCCTATCAGCAAAGTTAAGAATCACAGCCGCATCACTGTTTACACCATCTCGCGCTGGATCTGTCTTAAATCCAGGAACACATAACAACTGCCATTGTCCAGGCTGATCTTTAGTGATTGCAACATGTGGACTTATGAATAAGTTTTGAGTAAAAAGATGATGCCATGCAAGCTCTGTCACAACTTTAACGGTGAGAGAGAACTTATCTTCAGCTCCTACTTTTAGGTAGGAAACAAAAGCAGAATCCAATTGGTTTAAATAATGTTCAGCATGCTGCCATAATGCGTTAAATTTTTGCGCATCTATAGGTTGATTTATAGCATTCCAATCAACAGCTTTATCCGTCACCTTATCTCTAACAATAAATCTATCTTTGGGAGAACGTCCAGTACGAGCGCCTGTTGTCACATTTAAAGCTTGATTGGAAGCAAGTATGCCCTCTTTGCGAGCTAGAGCCATATCAACTAATTCAGATGGTGATAAGTTCAGATAAATATTTTTAGTCATTGTTGAGCGCCTACTTTAAAAAAAATGGCATTGTACCTAAATTCAGCAAAATATGCTATCGTGAAAAGATTATAAGATATATGCAGGCCAAGAAACCATGACCGAATTAGACAAAGCCATTTCAGCTGCTTTCACAAGCGAAGGCAAACAAGACGATGTGAATAAAGTGTATTTATTGTTACTTCGTACTATCTTATTTGTCCCGGTATCTAAAGAAAAAACACCCCATAGCGATGAACCTTTTGTGCCTTTATTCGCCAAGATTGATGAGCGATATTATATGTTAGCTTTCGACACACTCGAACGACTCACAAACTGGGCTGGTGAACACATGAAAGACATGGCTTATGTTGAACTTTCGGGCCATGATTTAATCAAGGGCATTAACGATCAAGCTTGTTTTTCACTTAACGTAGGAACGGCCTATTACAAAGAATTTTTACCGGATGAAATAAAGCGTTTAAAGACGATAGTCTCGCGTATTGAGCAAATGAAGCAGGGTTAAATCTGCAGCTCATAAGCCTTCCAACCCGCTTCGCGATATTTTTTAGCTTCAGCAAGCGTATCAGACGCTTTAAGAATACCGCGGCCTACAATAATAATATCGCTTTGATGTTTTACCAATGCTATATCAGGTGTCACGTATTGTTGCCCAAGCGCATCTTTTCCTTCCTGTAATTGCACACCAGGCGTCATATAAATCCAGCCAGGATCTTCCGATAATTTTCGTTGCGAAATAAAACCTATCACGAATTCAGGAAACTGTTCTGCCATACGCAAGGTTTGCTTCGCATAATCATCAGTAAATAAGTTATTGGCTGAACTCATTTCAGCTAACAATAAAAGCCCGCGTTGCTTTTTTAAACCCTCATCCATCAGACCTGAGACAATACCTGGGCCTGGTAAACCATGTGCATTGATGATATCTGCCCAATCAACGATATGATACATACCTTTTTCATATTGCAACTTCACTGTATGACCAATGTCTGCAAATTTTCTATCTTCAAAAATCAAAAAATGATGTTTATCTGCAAGTTTACGTAATTCAATAGTAAAAGCTTGAGTAAAATCTTCCAAAATGTCGATATGGGTTTTTAACACACAAATTTCTGGGCCTAATTTATCCGCTAAAGCCAACATTTCTTCACAATGTGTGACATCGGCTGATAAAGCAAGATTCGATTTTTTCGCATCCATTAAAAAAAATAATTTTTTCGCTAATGCATTTTTACAATACGCCGCACGTTCCGCATAGGAAAGCCTAACTTGCATTCACTTCTCCCTCATGTATAAGGTGACTGGCTATCATACGATCTTCCTCAGATAATTCTTCAGAATGCAGCAAGGTATTTAAAAATTCTTTTAAAGTAAAAGTCGCATGCAAATTATAATGCCTTTGACGTAAATTGTGAACGCCACCTTGCTCACGATTAATTAATACCACAGCATCTCTAACCTTTAAACCCGCAACTTCTAGATCATCTGCGGTCTCGAGTATGCTAGCACCCGAAGTAATAATATCTTCTACGATTAAACAACGTTGACCTGTTTTAATATTACCTTCAATCGTTTGCTTAGTACCGTGCTCTTTTTTTTCTTTACGACGCATGACCATAGGAATATTTTGTTGCAAGGAAATACAGGTCGCAATAGGGAGTGCGGTATAAGGCACGCCGCAAATCACTTCGAACGGTTCGCCGCTCACTTGTTGCCACATAGCCTCGCCCACTGCTTTTAGCACATCGGGGTAAGATACTATCTGACGTAGATCAATGTATATTTTTGACTGCTCGCCGCTTTTGAGTGTGAAATCACCAAACTTAACAGCGCCAATTTTATACAGCATTAGCATCAAAGGTTTGTAATTCATGATAGTTATCCTAAATTAAAGAACATATATTATACCGTAATTTCTTCATTGACTGTGTGTACAAATAATGATTGAATGCGATTTACAAAAAATGCAAACGAGGGATGCCATTTACTAGGTAATTCCAGCATAATATCCGACTAAAAGCAACTGACTTAGGGTCTACGTATGGCAAATACCATGTATCAACGCGATATATTATCGACAAAAGATTTATCACTCGAAAATATACAACATATTCTCGATACTGCAAGTAAGCTTAAACAACATCCCGTATCAAATTTAATCAAAGACAAGATCATTGCGCAATGCTTTTTCGAGCCATCAACCCGCACGCGATTATCTTTTGAATCTGCCGCATTACGTTTAGGCGGTCATGTTTTAGGCTTCTCCAGTGATGAAAATTTATCCATAAAGAAAGGCGAAACATTGCATGACACTATCAAAGTGGTTTCTGAATATGCTGATTTGATCGTTATACGCCACACACGCGAAGGTGCGGCACGTCTGGCTGCAGAAATTTCCGATAAACCGGTTATCAACGCCGGCGATGGCGCAAATCAACATCCTACCCAAGCTTTAGTTGATCTTTTTACCATCAATGAATGCCAAAAACGCCTCGATGGTTTAAGCATAGCCCTGGTAGGTGACCTGAAATACGGACGCACTATTCATTCTTTTGCAGAAATTTGCATGTTATTTGATGTACGCTTATACCTGGTTTCTCCGGAAATACTCACATTACCTGAACCGATTTGCGATATTTTAAAAAAACAAGGCATACGTTTTTCATTTCACCGTTCCATAGAAGAAGTTATCCCAAAAATTGATATTCTTTATATGACACGTATTCAGCAAGAACGTTTTAGCCAGGCAGAATATCAGCTTGTAAAAGATCATTACATATTAACGCCTGAACATTTACACCACGCAAAATCTAATTTAAAAATTCTCCACCCCCTGCCGCGTCTTAATGAAATTGTCACTGGCGTTGATGCAACGCCTTATGCACATTACTTTAATCAAGCTGCAAATGCTGTGTATGTACGACAAGCTTTATTGGCCTTACTTTTAAATGAGCAATTACCATGACAAAAACACTTTCTGTTTCAGCCATTAACAATGGAACCGTGATCGATCATATTCGCGCCGGACAAGCGCTGCGCATTATGAAATTATTGCGAGTGTTGGATAGTCAAAAAAATAAAGTGACCTTAGGTTTAAATTTACCTAGCAAACTTTTGGGATTAAAAGATCTTATTAAAATTGAAAATCGTGTGCTGACGAATGATGAAGCTAATGAAATCGTGACCTTTGCGCCTGAAGCTACGATTAATATCATCAAAGATTTTGAAGTCACGCAAAAAATAAATACGCATCTACCTAAGGCCATCATCAATATTTTTGTCTGTCCAAACCCTGTGTGTATTACTCACAATGAGCCTATCGAAAGTCATTTTATTATTCAAGAGCAGGGAAAACACATACAACTGATTTGTCATTATTGCGAGAAATCTTTTGACAGAGATAAAGTCAAAGTTATTATTTAACGTGAATTCGATATAAGCACAATGTTTTTTTGTGCTTATATCAGAAGATCGTTATCCCGGAAAACGCTTTTTGTTTATCCGGGATCCATTTAAAAAAGGTATTCCAATGGAAATTACGTACAAACATCATCAAGAAGCCTGGAATAATCACTATTCTTATTTGACCGACTTGATTATACGAAAAAATCTAAAAAAAATCTGCGAAATAGGCGGCGGAGCAAATCCCCTGCTGCCGCTTTCGTTCATTGAACAACATGATCTGGAATATGTTGTTTTAGATGTTTCGGCTGAAGAACTTTCCAAAGCGCCGGAAGGTTATAGTAAAGTTATGGGTGATATTACGAGCGATAACATCGATCATCTTGGAAAAGATTATGATTTGATATTTAGCAAAATGCTAGCAGAACATGTGATGCACGGCATAACATTTCATCAAAATATAAAGCAGCTTCTAAAACCAGGCGGTATGGCTTTTCATTTTTTCCCAACGCTTTATTCTTTACCTTTTACGCTTAATAAAATCGTACCTGAATCATTTTCATTAAAACTTTTATCTTATATTTCCAAAGAAAGAAACAACATGGGTAATCATGGAAAATTTCCGGCGTATTACAGCATGTGTTATGGCCCAACAAAAAAACAAATTAATATATTGCAACAACTTGGATATAGAGTGGATGCTTACACAGGTTTTTTTGGACATGATTATTTTAAAAATATGGGTATGTTACATTGGATTTCCAATTTAACAACTCGATTATTACTCAAATATCCTATTGCAAGATTAACAAGTTATAGTTATGTCGTACTTACGAAAATATAACGAGGAACATTAATATGATTCATCTTAAAAATGCTCAAACTATCGATGGCAATGTGATCGATTTATCTATTCAAAGCTCCGATGACATCACGATCAAGGCTGATGGCTTAACGATATTGCCTGGACTGATTGATCCACATGTACATTTCAGGACCCCTGGTCTCGAACACAAAGAAGATTGGCGTACTGCTGCTAAAGCTGCTATTGCCGGTGGATATACGACGGTATTTGATATGCCTAACACACTTCCACCTACTATTACTGAATCAAGACTTAAAGATAAACATGCTATTATTAATGCGCAATTAAAAGAAATCGGTATTCCGTTACGTTATCAACTTTTCTTTGGAGCTGATAAACAACATTTTAATCAAATCCCTTTGGTTGCAAAAGATGTTATTGGCATAAAAGTATTTATGGGATGCAGCACGGGCGATCTTGTGATTGATGATGACGAAAGCTTGCATGCGGTATTTGAAATTGCCGCAAAAAATAATTTAATCGTAGCCGTGCATGCAGAAGATGAACATCTCCTACAAGAATCCAAAGCTAATTACAAAGGCCCTATGACTTATGCCGCACATTCTGTCATACGAAATATTGAAGTGGCGCGTACAGCCGTTGAAAAAGCGATAAGCTTAACTCGAAAATATGGTACACGTTTATATATTTTACATGTTTCAAGCAAACCTGAACTTGCCTTAATCAAATCTGCCAAACAAGAAGGTTTGCCTGTCTTTGCAGAGACAACGCCGCACCATTTATTTCTCGATGAATCAAATTATGAGACGCTAAAAGGACGTGCCGTAGTCAACCCGCCCTTACGTTTGAGTGAACATCATATCGAATTGTTTAATGCCATTCATGAAGGCATTATTGATACCATAGGCTCGGACCATGCGCCGCATACACTTCACGAAAAAGAAAAACCTTATGGACAATGCCCATCAGGTATGCCGGGCATTGAAACGACTCTTCCGCTCTTATTGAATGCCTATCATCAAAATTTATTATTGCTCCAGGAAATTATTTCACTGACATCAGAAAGAGCACGGAAAATTTTCCATCTTGCGGAGAATGATGACATGGTTTTAGTTGATCTCAATAAAATAAAAAAAGTTGATGAAAGCAAACTTAAAACGAAATGTGGATGGTCTCCGTTTGCGGGGCATGAGTTAAAAGGCTGGCCGGTTTATACGATTTTAGAGGGGCGTTGTTATACTATTGATTAATAATAATTAGGATCAAGGATTATTTCATTACATTAAATTACACCTGGGCTTCGCCTCTAAACGTTCCGAAATACTCCTCACAATGTCTTCTTTACCCGAACGAGCGGCCAAATCTGATACGGTATCTCCGTCCATATTAGGCGCATCCAATATAATATTTTTTTGTTGTATCAAATATGCTACTACACCCCATTGTTTATAATAAGCCGCCAATTGCAATAGGGTTTCTTGATTTTTATCTTTGATATTCAAATCCATTCCTTGTTCTACCTGTGTTTCTACTAAACATTTAAAAATATCCCAATGATTGTACATAGCGGCAATATGAAATGCCGTATGGCCCTCTTCATCCAAGATATGAAGCTGCATGCCCTTTTGTTGTGTTAAGAATCTCAAGAGGTTCAAATTATTTTTACGCGTGACTATATGCAATAAAGGATCACCATCCGGATTTTTTGCATTCAAATCTAAAGGTTGATGAGAATGTAATGCTTCTTCAATGAAAAATTTAACGGTTGCTTCTCTGTTATATTCTGCAGCGATAAATAATGCAGTTTTACCTGATTGATTTTTAACATCACCTCTAAATCCTTGCTCTCTTACTAACCATTCTATCAATGGTCTCCAATCTTCTTTAACTGCTTTATCTAATACGATACTTTTTGTTTCTTGAGCATGTAAATCCACACCGTATTGCATTAGCCATTGAATATGTTTTATGTTACCAGCTGTTGCTGCTGCATCTACTGCATCATTTCCATCCTTGGAAAATCTAATACGACAACACTTTTCAAAAAACTCTTTTTGTTGATCATTCACTAAATAAGTATGTAAAGTATTAATAACATCCAAAGCTACGAGGTCACCAGTTACGTGATCTAAATTATTTTTATTTAAATCACAATCCATAATTATAAATTGAATAAATTGCATAGCATTTTCTGAATGCATAAAATCATCTAATTCTTTTTTGGCTTTTTCTCTTGTAGGATTATTTTCTGGGTCACCCACATTCAAGGTATACAAAGCAGATAATGGAAAACTACGAATAGCTAATAACCTTTGTCTATTCTTTGCAGAGCTGTAACGCACCGCATAATAATCAGCAGGTAATTTTGCTAGTGTAAATATGCTTCCTCCAGACAAACCTATTCTTGGAGGTGTGTGCCCTCCTCCAACGGTTACTTTAAAAATCCCATATTCAGGATTTTTCACTAAAACTTCCGCCAACTTTCGATACAATGCAAGCCAAATATCTATATTTTGTTTAAAATGGACATCTTTTGTTTCGCCATGGCCCATTTTTTTTAAAAATTCTATGGAGTCCAATACCAGCACTGCATTATTATGACTTTTCCAAACCCAGGTATAAGATACTATAGGATCTTCTTCTGAAAAAACGCCTATTTTTTTGAATTTACGAATAACATAGAGCCCGCTATTAGGATTTTCAATCGAATATTGAACAGCAGGAAGAAAGTTTCCTTCAATATGATGACAACAACCGACTATGCATCCTACAGTAGCCATTTTTGGATCGGTAGATGAAAGTTTAGTCAAATAATAAGTGCCTTCATCGTAACCTATATCTTTACATGTCATTAAGATATCTGGGATGTTATCGTGTTTTTTATGATTTCGCATACACTTAAAATAATCATCAAAGCCTGCTTGAGTTATTCCATGTTTATGAAACTCCACAGCCGCAGCCAAATTTTTCTCAGCACCTCTATAAAGTGATTTTTGATAGGCATCTCTGCCTAAGTGTAAAAGAGAGGGGCACTTTAATAAAAATGATTTAAAATGAGTCGGATTATTTTTGAAAGTATCCCAAGCTTTTTTAAAAGTAGTTTTTTGTATTTCATTCCACAATGGATCGAATAATTCATCTGCAGATTTATCAGAAGCAGCCGCATGTTTCAAAAAAGCTTCGATTTTATCTGCAAAAGGTAAAATAAATGTCTTAAAATTGGGATCTTTTAGCGCCTGCCATTGATTACGGCGGGCAAGCACACTCCATGCATACTCATCCCATGTTGCTCCAGGTTTTGGGTACGTACAAGGAGGCGCATCCTGAAAAGGATGATGCATGTCTTCCTGGTCTTTTTTTTGATCTCTTTGCATAAATATCTCTGGCCTTCAAGAAATGTCCGTATTTTGCTCTATATTTAAAAATTGTAGCATATTTGCTGCACAGATGTTACTGCTATTAATAAAATATGACAAAATAGTTAGCAATCACAACCTATTGAATAATAACTATTTCTTCTTTTTTAGATCGCGATAAAAATTTTCATGAACACCAAGCGCGAGAAGTAATCTCTCTCGTGGATTCCATTCATATGCTAACAGTATTTCCTGATGGTGTATTTTGAATTTGTAGACAAAAACCCCGGCTAGATCTCCCTTTTTTTCTTCGCCTATTATGGGATTCTGAATAATGCTGCGAATAGCATCGTTAACTGAAGATTTTTCATTGGTATGAAGCTTTTTGTAGGCTTTTTTAAAAGCAGGCATTTGTTTAACAATAATATTAGTCACTCTCGTCCTCGAATTTAAAAGCTTCTGCTAATGACCGATCTTGATGCTTTGAAATTAATAAGTCTTTCACAAACTCTATAGGAAGATCAGGATTATCGAGCGCGCATTTTCCAATCATTGCCCAATACTCAATTTGGTTAGGGATAGAACGAAACTCCGCGCTAGCTACTTTCTTAGCTTCGTTATAAATATTTTCATCAATTCGAATAGGAACGCCCATATTGATTACCCACAAAAGTATTAATTAGCTACATTTGTAGTATAACAACAGGAATTAAAAAATCAACTGTATTAAAATTTAGGCGAAAAAATTCTTCGATTAATCAATATATTATGAAATAACTAAAGTATACTTTAGTTAAAATTGATAAATAACTAAAGTATAGTTGCATTAAAAACATAATTTAGCTAAAGTATAGTTATGAATATACCTAAATATGAACTTATAAAAACTCTTGCTACCTTTAATCCTTGGTGGAAAGCTGAACCTATTGCTGATCTTCCATCATGGAAAAGAGCAGCTTTTCATGAATTATTTAGCTGGGTTCAAAATCCGCCAGCACCAAGAGCCGTATTACTTTCAGGGGCACGCCAGGTTGGTAAAACAACTCTCTTGCTTCAAATTATCAACAAACTGCTTGATGATGGCATACCTGCCGCAAACATTCTCTATATAACCTTCGACCATCCCATTATAAAACTTGCTGGTATTGATTTAGTTTTAGAAGCTTGGAGAGAACGCCAACCAAAAACTGGGGCATATGAATACCTTTTTTTAGATGAAGCACAAAATATTCAAGATTGGGGTACCTGGATTAAGCATCAGGTCGATTTTAATAAAAATCGTAGAATTGTGTTTACTGGCTCTGCTATGCCTTTATTGCATACACAACAAGAATCAGGCGTTGGCCGATGGCATACTATTAGACTTTCTACACTCTCATTTTATGAATACCTTCATTTAAAAAGATTGTCATCTTCGCTCCCCACACTTCCGCAGCTTAAATCTTTACGTGATTTATTTACTTGGTCACAAAAAGATTTTTATCATGTTACTGAGATATCAGAACCTTATGTTGGACACTTTCATGAATATTTAATGCGTGGTGGATTTCCTCAAGTTGCACTGATAGATAATATTACATCAGCACATCGACTACTACGTGATGATATTATTGATAAAGTTTTAAAACGCGACATGACTGTTCTTTTTGGCGTACGTAGAGTCCTTGAGCTTGAGATGACATTTTTATATCTCTGCATGCATGGTGGCGGCTTGCTTGATATGGCTACACTAGGAAGCAATCTAAAAATAGCTCAACAAACGATATTACATTTTATTGAATTATTAGAAGCAACACACTTAATATATCGACTTCCCCCTTTTGGTTATGGCAAAGAAATTCTTCGCGCGAGATATAAAGTATATCTTGCAGATGCCGCAATCGCTCCAGCCGTACTCATGAAAGGCAAAACTGCATTCGATGATCCTGGTGATTTAGGTATTGCCACCGAAACTGCCGTTTTTAAACATATCTACACAAGATATTATGCACAAAGTCTTCGCTTTACCTATTGGCGAGATAAATCTGAAAAAGAAGTGGACTTAATTGCTGAGCTTGGCAGTGAAATCATCCCTTTTGAAGTGAAATATCGTTTTCAACATACAGGAGTACGTGACTTAAAAGGATTACTACATTTTTGCGAAACTAAATCAGCAAACATTGGGTATGTTATTACTAAATCTTTATCCGATTTTGGTTTATTAAAAGAAATAAAAAATCCAAATACCAAAATCATGTTAATACCGGCTCCTCTATTATGTTATTGGATGGGCGAATCTGAAATATTACAAGGTGAGTTTTAGAAATTTTAAGCCCGCACTATTTCCCGCCACGACCTCACCGGCAAATCCGTTTCATAAAGATCAATCAAGCACTGCAAAATAATTTGCGCACTTTGGATATTAGTAATCAGCGGAATATGGTGATCTATCGCCATGCGGCGAATAGAAAATCCATCCGTTTGTGATTGTGAACTTTGATTGGTAGGAATATTAATAATTAAATCCACTTTACGATTTGCAATTACACTTCGAATATTAGGCTCCACTTTTTCGCTGGTTTTATAAACGAAATAAGAACCTACACCGCTTTTTGATAAAAATGAATGCGTGCCGCCCGTGCTATAAATTTCCCAGCCTTTTTCTTCAAGCTGACTAAAATAATTCAACAATTTTTGTTTATGCGCATTTGCAATAGAAACTAAAATTCGTTTACCTGCAACTGTTTGTTCCGTCGACAACCATGAACGCCAATAGGCATCATGAAGATTTTCACCCAAGCACGCGACCTCACCCGTCGAGGCCATTTCAACATGTGCGACAGGATCAGCGCCTTTTAGACGGTTATAAGAAAATTGCGGTGCTTTTACGCCTACATAATCGAGTTCCAGGGTTTCGTAACGTTCCTGTATATATTCGCCCAATACGACTTTTGCGGCTATTTCAATAAAATTATGGCCTGTCGCTTTTGACACAAACGGGAAAGAACGTGATGCACGCAAATTACATTCTATCACCTGGATATGATTGTTTTTTGCAATAAATTGAATATTGAATGGTCCGGTAATATGTAATGCTGCTGCGATTTGAGCCGTAATTTTTTTCGTGCGGCGAATCGTTTCCAGATAAAGACGCTGCGGTGGAATGACTAAGGTCGCATCTCCCGAATGTACGCCTGCATTTTCAATGTGTTCGGTAATGGCTTCAATCACAATGCGGCCATCAAGTGCAACACCATCCACTTCTAATTCTTTAGCATCGATAATAAATTTTGAAATCACGACGGGGAATTCATTAGAGACCAAAGCTGCTTGCTGCAAATATTCTTTTAAATCATCATGATGGTGTGCAACATTCATTGCCGATCCTGAAAGAATATAGGAAGGACGAATCAATACAGGATAACCGACAAGATTTGCAAATTCCTTTGCTTTTTCTAAACTTGTTACGCGGATCCAGGCAGGTTGAGCTATATCAAGTTGATTCAACAAGGCAGAAAATTTTTCACGATTTTCTGCTTGATCAATATTCTGAGGTGAGGTACCTAAAATAGGATATCCCGCATCAGACAAAGGTGTTGCTAAATTATTCGCAATTTGACCGCCTACAGAAACCACCACGCCGAATGGATTTTCAAAATCCGCAATATCCTGTACACGTTCGAATGTGAGTTGTTCGAAGTACAAACGATCTGACTCGTCATAATCCGTTGAAACTGTTTCTGGATTCGAATTAATTAAAATCGCATTTTTGCCCATCTTACGTAAGGTACGTAAAGTGTTCACCGCACACCAATCAAATTCAACAGAAGAACCTATAGCATACGGTCCAGAACCTAAGACCAAAACAGGCCGTTCACTGCTTGGTTTAATATCATGTTCAGCAGCATGATAAGTCATATAAAGATAATTGGTTGTTGCTTCAAATTCACCGGCTAAAGTATCAATTTGTTTCACATAAGGTAATATTTTTGCAGTCTTTCTCTGTTCTCTAACAAAAATTTCAGATTGTCCTGTTAATTTACCTAATAATTTATCAGAAAAGCCCGCTTGTTTTGCTTTTAACAATAATTTACTCGACAGCGTTGTAAATGGATCCCCGCCTGCGCGGGGACACTGCGTGATCTCTTTTTCGAGCAAGCTTATATAATGAATATGATGTAAAAACCAGGGGTCAATTTTACTCAATGCATGAGCTTGCTCAACAGTTCCGCCTTGAAGAAAAAATCGATAAAGCGCAAACAAACGTCTGTCCGTTGGAAATTCAATTTCAAAGCGTGGATTTTCAATGTCATAGGGATAATCGCCCAGACTGGACGCGCCTATATTTAACATCCCTACTGCTTTTTGCAAAGCTTCAGGAAACGAGCGGCCTATACTCATGACTTCGCCAACACTTTTCATTTCGGAACCGATGGTACGATCAGCCGCTTTTAATTTGTGAGTGTCCCATCTTGGAATTTTTACTACGACATAATCCAGTGCCGGTTCGAAAAAAGCACATGTTTTTCGAGTCACGCTATTCGTAATTTCATGCAATTGATAACCTAATGCAAGTTTTGCTGCAACAAATGCAAGCGGATATCCCGTTGCTTTTGAGGCCAAAGCACTCGAGCGTGATAATCTTGCGTTTACTTCAATCGCACGATAATCTCCATTAAGCGGGTTAATAGCAAATTGTATATTACATTCGCCTACAATATTAAAATGATTAGCGACTTTAAGTGCCATATTACGTAACGCTTGATGTTCATGATTATTGAGTGTTTGCGCGGGAGCAATAACAATACTTTCCCCCGTATGAACTCCCATGGGATCAAGGTTTTCCATATTACAAATGGTCAGCGCATTGCCCGCATGATCGCGCACGATTTCATATTCATACTCTTTCCAACCTAATAAGTATTCTTCAATCAAAATTTGAGAAACCACACCCAGAGATTCTTTTGCGCGACGCGTAAGCTCTTCACGTGATGCAACTTTCCCTGAACCTAAACCACCCAGTGAAAAACCAGAACGCATCATCACAGGATAGCCTATTTGATCCGCTGCTTTTAAGGCTTCTTCGATAGAAGTGACACAAATACTTTTAGGTGATTTAATCCCAATGCTATCAAGCTCCTTTTTAAAAAGCTCTCTATCTTCCGTCATACGAATCGCTGAAGTACTCGTACCCAACACAGCAATATGATGTTTCGCGAAAATTTTTGCTTGATCCAAGGCAAGCCCAAGATTTAATGCTGTCTGGCCGCCAAAACCCAGCAATACGCCATCTGGCTTTTCCTTTTCTATAATGCGTGTCACGGTTTTTGGATTCAAAGGCTGCAAATACACTTCATTTGCCATCTCAGCATCGGTTTGAACGGTCGCTATATTGGGATTAACAAGAACAGTTTGAATGCCTTCTTCTTTTAACGCTTTAATGGCTTGTGAACCTGAATAATCAAATTCACCGGCTTGCCCAATTCTTAATCCGCCTGACCCAAGAATTAAAACTTTTTTACCCGTAAAACGCATAACATCTTACTCTTTTATCGAATCGTAGAATTTTTGAAATAACCACTGTGTATCTAATGGACCTGGGGCCGCTTCCGGATGAAATTGCACGGAAAAGAAAGGTAAGGATTCATGTTCAATACCTTCAACACTTTGATCATTTAAGTTTCGGAAAGACACACGCCAATCGCTAGGTAATGTTGTCTCATCCACAGCATAACTGTGATTTTGCGAGGTCAAAAAACAACGTCCTGATGAAAGCTCAAGACAGGGTTGATTGTGTGCTCTATGGCCAAATGGCAGTTTATAAGTTTTTGCGCCTATCGCCAATGCCATTAATTGTGTGCCTAGACAAATACCGAATGTCGGTTTTTTAGCTGCCATTACTTTTTTCAAAATAGCGATCGTTTCTTTACAATGGACAGGATCGCCCGGCCCATTTGAAACAAAAACAGCATCAAATGCTTCATGGGTAAAATCATAATTGTAGGGAACACGTTTAATCCGTATAGGCAATTGCGACAAACAACGAATAATATTTTCTTTCATGCCGCAATCGACAGCAATAACCAATTTTTTACCTGAACCATACATCTTAGGTTCTTTAATCGAGACTTTGCTGACCCAATCAATGCCTGAAAAATCTTCGAAGGTTTTTGGTTTATCATCTATCGGTGCGATCGCACCGGGAATCACGCCATGAGTGCGTAAACGTTTCGTTATCGCTCTCGTGTCAGCGCCTATCAAACAAGGTATGTCATTTTCAACTAGCCATTCTGTTAGGGATTTTTGCGCACTATGACTGGAGTAATGAGCTGCCAACTCAGACATGATAACGCCTTTAACATGAATCTGGTTCGACTCCCAGGTGGATGGGATGGTAACGCCATAATTTCCAATAAGTGGATAAGTAAAGACTAATATTTGGCCTGTATAAGATGGATCCGTCAATGATTCGACGTAACCCGTCATTCCGGTATTAAAGACAACTTCCCCGAAATATTCGCCGTTCTGTTTTACAGGAGACTGACCGTAGAACACTTCCCCGGTCTCTAAAATTAATTGTGCAGGCTTAAGTTGCATGAATATTTACTACCGTCCCAATTTAGTGCCAATTTTTATCATCATGCAAGGAGTAAGTAAATAAATTTTTATGTTTATTTAATAATCGCCGGTATAATCGGCTATAAATTTTTTATTATGGGCAATAATTAAGCTATTCTTCCCATAACTTCTCCTATAGCCCATCGAATTGACACAAAAATAAATACGTGATATTTCTTTTATTCAATTAATTTAAGGTTACACAAAAATAAATCAAATAACGAGGTCTAATAAATTATGCTTAGAAATACTGAGAGTTGGTTAAATTTCCTCACGCCAGAGCTGCGTGATTATCACACACCATCATCCTATACACCGGATGAAAAGAAGCCTAGCGATGATAGCTTATCATCTTCTTTATCTTTTATGCCGCCCGATTCTTATGATCATAACTTATCTTCTTTACCTTTTATGCCATCCAGTTTTTCTCAAGACAATATTAGACTTTATAAGTGTGATGAAAAAACATTATTGGAGTTAGTCAATACAGCAGATTGGGACGCTCTTAGGAGGGTCATATTTTATTCTAAACCTGAGCATAGCGTGCATTTTGATATGCCTTTTCCAAGCGGGGTGCATCAAGGAAAAACCGTCATGCATGTAGCCACTGAACAGAAAAAGTGGGATATTGTTAGTTTGTTAATTATCTGTCGTGTAACAACCATAGAATCTTTTGTGATCAGGGATCTTGTTTCCGCTAATCAATGGAAAATACTCGAGGATTTAATGCCGTATGTGAGCTCAAAGTGTCGGTTTGACACTGATATTCATCATTCTCTGTTTAGACAATTCAATACTCCTATTTCAAGTGGACCATATCAAGGAAGAACTATGCTTCAGGCTATGCTTAGTAGAAAGTCTTATGATGCCGCTGAACAATTAATTAACTTTGGTGTAAAGATAGATTATTTTACGTTAGAACATTACATTTATACTCTGCCTAAAAACATAACATGGAACCTTGTTAAAGCATTAGTAGAAAGACAAGAGTTGTATATTAATTGTCACCCCAAAGAATCCATACCACTTATATGGCGTGCGGCTAAATCCAAGCAATGGAAAATAGTTTATGATTTATTAAACAAGCAGGGAGATAAGGCAGTACCTGATATTGATATAAATACGGCGTATCTTTCAAACTATAAGCGCCATACTATCATGGATTTTGTGAAAAATTATTATAATAAACGTCCAGGGTCTGCTGATATACATAAAATATTAGAGTTATTAAATAAGAAAAACGCAAAAACAGCTAATGAACTAGAATTGGAAGCCCCCTCGCTGGAAGTTTTTTTT